>Ga0193713_1000130_pt1 | contig 23520 bp, 13 predicted proteins | sample H3a2metaG_FD_143054 | JGI IMG/M metagenome (GOLD analysis project Ga0193713, IMG submission 143054) | Soil microbial communities from a riparian zone of the East river system, Colorado, United States - H3a2 | ecosystem: Environmental > Terrestrial > Soil > Riparian zone | place: USA: East River... | reverse complement strand
TTTTGGTTCTTTTTTTCATTTTTGGATTCTCCCTTTTAGCTACTAAATTTTTCCATCGGCCCCTTCGAATCATGATCCAGGGCTCACCTACATTCTCCGGAATTTGCTGGACGAAGTTCTCAAAAAAGTGTCAAGAGTAATAAATTCTTACTCCACACGTGTTCGTTGGTTCTTCACCAAGACCCGCTTCCGAGTGAAACCCGTCGTGAACGAGCGCAGCGTGCTTCTAACGATCTTGTATCGATCCAAGAAATAGACCACTACAGTTTTTTCACGGCTGCTTGAACTCGACCGCGTACTTCGTGGTTTCGATCACGTTGCCAGCATCATCGTAAACACCAGGGCTGCGATGGTTTGCGTAGTCGATTGCGTTTGGTTCAGCGTACCAGAGACGACCGAATGGCAGCGCGTTTGCAATCAGATTGACTCCGCGATGAAATCTCTACCCGGGCGCCCTTCGTAAGCGAGCACAGGCATCAGAGGGGAAGTATGAGCCGCGAATTTCAGGCGCAAGACTTCTGGGGCGGTTGTTCTGACTGACACTTGGGAAAGCGGTTCTGACTATTGCAAAACTGCCTCGCCAGGATTCGAATCTAGTCGTTGTTCCCTCTGGAAACGCGATTTACTTATGTACACAGACCCATCCTGACTTGTGAATAGTCCCGATGAGGCGTCTGGGTTGTGATTGGATTTGGGCGGCGCGGCCCGGACCGATTTGTTTTTCTGATTTGCAAAAGTCGGTCGACTGAGAGCTTGCCGGGGCCAGTAAGAGACAAGCCGATGAAGACAATCAGATAAAGCGCGGCTCTCAACCAATCTTCACCCAAGCGCACACTGGTGTAGAGCGCGCCGGCCATTCCCAAGGCAGCGCTGGCTGCGAGAACACGCGTGAAGAGGCCGCAACCAAGGAACAGCGCCCCAATTGATTCATTGAACGTGATCCAGAGAGCGAGAATAACTGGAGCCGGGAAACCGACCTGCGCTATCAATGGCGCCAGGCCAATCGATGAGAATGATTTGTCGGAGTGAAAGGCGGAGATGTACCATCCGATCTTTTGAAGACCGAACGTGAACGCCAGTAGAAATCCGGCACTACGCAGAACCAACAAACCCCAATCGAACATTCAAGAGATTAAATGAAAACGGGAAGAGCGGAAAAGAAAAGTATCGCGCTGGATCGTTTTCATTCATTTGAATTTGCGTTCTGACAGTTCCCTGGCTATCGCGTTCTGACTTTGAAAAGCTGCGTCGCTAGGATTCGAACCGCGTAAAACTCCGTCACGCGGTTTTTCGTGAAAAGCGGTACGGCCACGTGCGGCTCTGTCGCGTGCAGAAGCTTGGTGGACGTCCGCAGAAGTACGGCAAGTGCTTCCGACGTTGGCGACGCTCCGCGATTTTTCGAATACATGAGACTACATCGGCTTGGTCGAAACCGGATTCTGGATACGCTGTTGGCCGCAACTTATAAGGAAGCCGGCATCGCTTCCGTTCTAACAACTAACGCCCGCGATTTCAGAGTTTTAATCATTTTCAAATAGTCGAACCGTTAGCAATGCCCGTGACGCTATCAGCTGCGCCGGCAGAAAATCGTTTCCGGAAAAGCGGCCGCAAGCTACTCGCCGCCACGAGGCGCCTGTTCAAAAAGACTTAGCGGAATTCCTCCAATAATCGCAGGGATTATTGTTGCAGGCGCAGTTGGCGAGCGCTCTTCCGACTCCTAACGGAGCCCCGTTTGCACACCAAGAAAATACTTGAAAAATCGTGCTTGAAGAGGAGTTCTGCCTTTGAAGAGCCTGCGCTTGCAGGAAGCGTCGAAAACTGAAAGCATACGGGTTGCTCTCACAGAGGGCTTTAAATGCTAACGCGAATCCACATTAAGAACTTTCGGTCTTTTTCGGATGTAGAGATTGGGCCTTTTAAACGGATCAACCTGATTGCGGGTTTGAACAATTCGGGTAAGACCGGACTATTGGAGGCAATTTTCCTTGTACTTGCGAAAAATGGTGGTGTTCCGTTTCGGCCCCCATCCCGCAAGCAAACGGTGAATTTACCGAATCTGTTTCGGGTCTTTTCGCCGCAAGCGGATGCAAATCAAGATTTTTGGCCTTGGTTGTTTCGCGATCGGGATGAAAAAAACGACATTGAAATTTCTATATCGACTAATGGCGGTCCCGAAGAAGGTGTTCTACTCACGACAAAGGATCCCAATCAATTGGCAATGGTTAAAGGCGGAGTTCTGAAGCCTGCAGAGAATCTGGGCACCATTCATGTTTTACGGCCGCGGCAGTCGGGGATCACTTTACCGGCGGCCGTGTTTTCTTCGCATCCGTCCGATCCAGTTCAGGATGCGATCGACTACAATCGAGTGATTCTAAAACGTGGCAAAAAAAAGGTAGAGAAACTTCTCAAGCAGGTCGACGACCGAATCGAGGCCATTGAAGCGGTGCAAACGGGACAGCGACCGTTAATTTACGCTGACATTGGATTGGCTGAGATGATCCCTATTTCCCATCTCGGCGAAGGTTTTTGCAGGCTTTTAGATATCTATTCTGAGCTGGTTGCCGGTGACGCTAAGGTGTTGTTGATCGACGAAGTGGAAAATGGGCTTCATCACACAGTGATGCGCACGGTTTGGAAAGGTTTAATCCTCGCCGCGAAAGAGTTGGATGTACAGATTTTTGCAACGACGCATAGCGCGGAATGCATTTTCGCAGCAGATCAGGCAGCGCGGGAGAGCAAGTTGAACGACTTGGATCTCGTACGATTGGACCGGGTCAAGGGGGAAATCAAAGCGACGATTGTCGAACAGAAGGAGCTAGCAACTGCGAAGGAATTTGATTGGGAACTTCGATGAAGCTTGTCCTTTGTGAAGGAAAGGATGATATCGCGGTAGTCGCGGCACTTTGCGGTCATTCTAAAATTATTGGGCTGAGCCTGGAGCCGTACGGGGGACGAGATAGGCTGCAGGAAGTGGTTCGCAGTTTGCCGATTCGTCCGGAATTCACACGGGAAGAGCTGGAGAGCTTGGCGATTCTTATCGATGCCGAGAAGGACCGCGATGCTTCTTTTCAGAAGGTACGGGATATCATCGAAAAAACCTTCGGCGTGGTTGTTGAAAAACCAGGGGTTTTCACGGGTTCGAAGCCACGTGTGGCCGCATTCGTTGTTTGCGATGATAGCGGACGCGGAATGCTCGAAGACTTGTGTCTGAAGTCAGTTAGCGACCGAGCAGATTACAAGTGCATGGAGGAATATTTTCAATGCTTGCGTGAAAAGACTGGGCAGAAAGATTTTCATCCTAAAGCCAAATTCAAGGCGTGGATGGCGTCGCAGATTGAATTTGATATTCGGGTCGGACTCGCAGCTGCTGGAGGGTATCTTCCGTGGCAGAGCGAAGCATTCGATGACTTTCGCGAATTTCTGAAGAGCGTCTAAGTCGGCATCAGCGCAGGAATACCCTAAAACAGGCAATGCCCTGATAAACCAGACTGTTTCCTTGCGTTGGGGTACGGCTGCCATCAAGATTGGCCATAAATGCGTCTATCTGTAATGGAGGGAAGATGAGAACAACAGTACCGACGAGCAAAGTCGGGAGACAAATGAGGAAACGTGAGTGTGTGCCGGCCGTCAAGTTCGCGAGGCCCGCGGACGCGCAACAAGGAGAACAGCAATGAGCCGCCGATTTTCATCTGCTGACGCTGCCTGCGCGCAGTTGCTCGGCCCGATCGCCCCAGGCGTGACCGAAATTAGCTCAAGCGTATCCCGCAACGAACTGCTCGTGTCATTACTTACGAAGGCAGCGGAACTGCAGAGCTTGAGCAGAGAATCTGACGTGGTCATCCCTGATCCGTCCTACAGCGTTGGTGAGTATGACAAACTCGACAAAGACTTAGCTGCTCAAACCTTTACTCGTAAACGAGCGAAATCCCCTCGTGCCTTCCCGTCTCGGAAGAACTACTCAAGTCGCGTTAATTTTATACTCGGCGACCTCATTCAACAGGGCTACATCTATTACGCGCACCCCATCTGGGACGAGCAGTTCAATCCTGCGTTCATCGTTCGCCTAACACCTGCGGGTGCGTCATTGGCGGCGAACAGGGAAGAGCTAGCTGCGACCTTTCCAGTTCCGAGGAGCGACCTTTGCTTCGTCATCATGTCATTTTCTTCCGACAAGCGCCTGGCTGACCACTACCGCTTCGGAATCAGGGCGGCCATTGAGGAAGCAGGATACGAGTGTCTTCGTGTAGACGAGATCGAACACAATCGCCGAATAACCGATCTTCTCCTGCAGCAGATCGAGTCAAGCCGATTCATTGTGGCCGACCTGACAGATGCTCGGCCCAACTGCTACTACGAGCTTGGATGGGCACACCGCGCAAAGAAGGACGTAATCCTCACTACCCATGCGTCGACACCGATTCACTTCGACGTTAAGGATTACAACTTCATAGTCTACGAATCTGCTTCGGAGTTGCATGACCGACTCCTGCGGCGTGTGAGGGAGAGCATTGGGCTCCATGCTGTTCGCTCGACGCGCGCGTAGCCCCTCGCTCGTCGAGGCGACGCGCTGCGGCGCGCGCCTTGGCTCCAACCGTGTAGACTCCCGTGCAGAGCCTTGCACGTTCCGGCGTACCGATGGGTGGAGCTGAGGAAATGCAACGTGCTCGCAACGAAGAGTGTGAGCACGCGCTGGCATGCGTCGACTCAGTGAGTCAGGACAGCGAAACTGGCTGCCTCGCTAGGATTCGAACCGCGTAAAACTTCGTCACGCGGTTTTTCGTGAAAAGCGGTACGGCCACGTGCCCCGAAAGCATTCGGGGTTTACGTGGCTGCCTCGCTAGGATTCGAACCTAGACAGAGAGATCCAGAGTCTCTAGTGCTACCGTTACACCACGAGGCAATGAGCGAGAAAACTAAAGCTCGTATCGCACACCGCAAGTCGAGTGCAGTCGCGTTCGGGATGCGCTATTAGGCTGCGACCTTCGCCTCGAGCAGGATCTCAGCGCCTTCTCGAGCCGCTTCGACTTCCAGGGGGTTTCCGCTCTTTGCCACCAACGCGCGCGCGTGTTCCACCATTTTATCGATCATCTGGTCGTCATGATTCGGATCGTGATGGAAAAGCAGGAGCTTGGCCACGTTTGCATCAAGGGCCAGCGAAACCACGCTGTCCACTGAGCTGTGGCCCCAGCCAACGTGCTTCGCGTATTCCTCGTCGGTATATTGCGTGTCCATGATTGCCAGGTCGCAATCCCGGAGAAATTCGACCATCTTTCTGCGCTCGGCAGCGGCAAAATCCCGCGCTTCGTCCTCGCTGATTCCATCGCGCGAGGCCAATAGCAGCTTGAGTTCCTCGTATGGTTCATTGTCGGGAAAGTAGGCGATTGATCCCGAGCTTGTGGCAAGGCGGTACCCAACGCAAATCCCAGGATGATTAGCGAACTTTGACCGCACCTCGACGGTTCCAACTTGAAACTCCATGTCCCTCAGTTCCTCAATCGCCAGGTGGCTTGGGAGTTGGCGTAAGCTGACGGGGAAAAACGGCGTCTCCATTTGGCTGGCCAGAATCTTTGCTAAACCAGCGCGAGCGCCTTCATAACCCAAAACGCGGATGAGATTTTTCTGATTGTACGCGGGAGAAAAGAAAGGCAGTCCCTGGATATGGTCCCAGTGAGTGTGTGAGATTAAAAGAGTCAACTTCATCGAGCGAGGTCCGAATTCTTTGTCCAAAGCGAGACCGAGCAGGCGAATCCCGGTGCCGGCATCGAGAATGATGATCTCGCCGTCGGCGCGCACTTCCACACAACTGGTGTTTCCGCCATAACGGACTGTGCTCTTTCCAGGGACCGGAATTGAACCGCGAACGCCCCACAGCCTTATTCGTGCAGGGCCCGACTCACGTTCCGGTACAGATTTTGGTTCGGGACGACGCGGGATTTCCGGCAGGAGCCGGTCGATCGTGCTAGAGAGCAGTTCCCACGTGATCGGTTTGAGCAGATATTCATCTGCGCCTGCTTCAAGGGCGCTGGTTCGATCGACCCCATAATCGCGGCCTGAGACGACGATGATCTTGGTTGGTAGCAGTTGTTCGCGAATGGAGCGGCATACCTCAAAGCCGTTCGATTTTGGCATTAACAAATCGCACAGGATCAGCTCCGGCCGATTGCGCAACGCCAACTCCAGCCCCGCATCACCGTCCTTTGCTTCCAGGACCTTCCAGTCTTCGCGCGCGAAAAGCTCTGCGAGTACGCGCCGGTTTTCGGCGTCGTCTTCGATGATTAAGACACGAGGCATGGAGGGAAACTGCTTGGCGCCTTTGTTTAAATCAAACTTGAACCAAAAGTGCCAGTCTTTTATGTAGCACCGATGCGTTAATTTTCTAAAAGAAAATCGGAATGATTAAGATCGCGAGAATATTGACGACTTTGATCATCGGATTGATCGCAGGTCCGGCCGTGTCTTTGTAAGGATCCCCGACAGTATCGCCGGTGACTGCTGCGGCATGAGCAAAGGAACCTTTGCCGCCGAGATTTCCTTCCTCGATGAATTTCTTCGCGTTGTCCCAGGCGGCGCCACCGGAGGTCATTGCGATCGCGATGAACAAACCGGTCACGATTGTGCCAACGAGCAGCCCGCCCAAAACGACTGGCCCCAGCGGCTTGATACCGGCTACTACGACGACTGCAACCAGCGGCAACAATGCGGGAACGATCATCTCTCGCAAAGCCGCCTTCGTCACGATGTCCACGCAGGTCCCGTATTCGGGTTTTTCCTGGCCAGTCAGGATTCCCGGTTTCGCTTGCAATTGTCGGCGCACTTCGCGGACGACCGCGCCGGCTGCCTTGCCCACCGCGTCCATGCTAAACGCCGTAAAGACGAATGGCAGGAGTCCGCCGATGAAAAGTCCGACGATCACTTTTGGTTCGGCGAGCGAGAACTGATACGAAAAAACTCCACCGCGAGCAGTAACGTGCGCGCTTAACTCCTGCACGTACGATCCGAACAAAACTAGTGCTGCCAATCCCGCTGACGCGATGGCATAACCTTTGGTGACCGCTTTCATGGTGTTGCCAACTGCGTCGAGTTCGTCTGTTACGGCGCGAATTTCCTTTGGCAAATGCGCCATGACAGCTATACCGCCGGCATTGTCTGTGATCGGGCCGAATGAATCGAGCGAGATGATGACGCCAGCCATGGAGAGCATCGACATCACCGCAATCGCAATTCCATAGAGTCCGGCGAAGTGATAAGTGGCCAGGATCGCCAGCCCAATGAACAGCACCGGCAACGCCGTAGCGTGTTCTCCGGCCGCGAGCCCGGCGATGATGTTTGTGGCATGCCCCGTCTCGGATGCGTATGCGATTTTTTTTACCGGCCGGAAATGGGATGAAGTGTAGTAATTGGTGAGTGCGACGATGACCGGAGTCATGATAAGCCCAACAAGCGAGGCAAAATAGAGTTGCGCAGGGGACCGCAACACGCCGGCGATCGTCACTCCATCAGGAAAAAGACTACGTGTGACCGGCCAAAACAGAATTGCAGAGATCAGTACGTTGGTCATTACCGCGCCCATCAACACGGCTACCGGTCTGCCGTGCCCCACATTCACAAACAAAATTCCGCAGATTGCCCCCAACACAGAAATTCCACCAAGCACGAACGGATAGACGATGGCAGCTGGATTTCCTCCAAGCGTCAGCAGCCCCGCCAGAATCGCGCCGACCAAACTGACGGCGTAAGTTTCGAAAACGTCCGCAGCCATGCCTGCGCAATCGCCTACGTTGTCTCCCACATTATCGGCGATTACCGCCGGGTTGCGCGGGTCGTCTTCTTCGAGGCCGCTCTCGATCTTGCCGACCAGATCGGCGCCCACGTCTGCCGCTTTTGTGTAAATTCCGCCGCCCAATCGCGCGAACACGCTGATAAGACTTCCGCCCAGCGCGAGTCCCACCAGGCTGCGTATTGCCGCGTCGCTTCCAGTCAGCTTCGCGGCGATCGTGTAGAAGATCGCCACTGAGAGCAATGCGAGCCCAACTACGAGCAAACCAGTTACCGAGCCGCCGTTAAAAGCCATCCGCAATGCGTTGAGCCGCCCGAGACCCGCAGCCTGCGCTGTGCGGACATTTGCCAGCACTGCAACGCGCATGCCGATGAAGCCGGCCGCAAGCGAGCAGAAGGCGCCGATTACAAATCCAATCGCTGTCGAGTGATCTTTGAAAATGAAGAGCAAAATAAAAATGATCACTGCGATCACGCTGATTGTCTTAACTTGCCGATTCAGATACGCCCTGGCGCCTTCCTGCACGGCGGCTGAGATCTCTCGCATCCGTTCATTTCCCGACGGTGCTCGCATCACTGCCGCGATCAAAAAGAACGCGAACGCAAGACCGATTACGGCGCATACCATCGACAGTGGTACGCCTGAGTTGACAATGCTTAAGGCTAGGAAATTCATCTTCGCGTTCGCGTTGAAGCGCACGACTCTATGAAGAATTACTGCGGTGGCAAAGGCTATTTGCCGGCGTTTCATAGAAACGCGCTACAATTCACAGATGCTGCTCAAATCGTGGAATTTACTGTAGGGCGTCTGTGTCAGACGCCGTAGAGTTGGTGTTTTGCCAGAAGCAGACTTCTCGCACTCGTGTGGCTGTGTAGAATCGACAATTATGGCCGATAAGGGGACCGGCGCACTGAGCGAAGCACATTTGCGCGGCACGAAATTCGTTTACATCGCAGCGTTATTCGCCGCATTGGGCGGTCTTCTTTTTGGCTACGACACCGGTGTCATCTCCGGTGCGCTCATTTTTATTAAACGTGAATTTGGCCTCACGACTGCAGCCGAGGAAATCGTTGTCAGTGGCGTTTTATTAGGAGCGACCATTGGCGCGATCGCCGGTGGAAAAGCTGCCGATCGTTTCGGCAGGCGAAGGGTGCTGCTTGTGACTGCGGCAATCTTTGGCATCGGCGCGCTTGCCAGCGCAGTGGCGCCATCTCCCGCGATTCTGATCGCCAGCCGCGTCGTTCTCGGTTCGGCAATTGGTCTCGCCTCAACAAACGTTCCAGTCTATCTCTCCGAAGTTGCACCTCCGCATGCGCGGGGCTGGGTTGTATCGCTCTTTCAACTCGCCGTCACTGTCGGCATCGTCGTTGCATATCTGACCGATTACGCTTTTGCCAGTGTTGAAGGCTGGCGATGGATGCTTGGTTTGGCCGTCGCTCCAGCGCTAGTCTTCGGCATCGGCATGTTTTTTCTGCCGGAAACTCCGCGCTGGCTCGTTCGTGGCGGTCATCATGAGGTCGCCCACAGTACTCTGGTGCGCATACGAGGGCTTGCCGACGTCAACCTCGAAATCGAAGAGATCAAGGCGAGCCTGGCGCAGCAAGGTGAAAGCGGGCACTGGACGGATTTGCTGCGCCCGCAAGTCCGCCCTGCTCTTGTTGTCGGATTAGGTCTCGCCATCTTCCAACAAATTACGGGCATAAACACGGTAATTTATTATGCGCCGAAAATTCTTCAGGCCGCCGGATTCAATTCCGCGTCCGGCGCAATTCTGGCGACGGTGGGCGTCGGCATCGTAAATGTCGGCATGACGATCCTCGCAATGTTTTTGGTTGACCGCGCCGGGCGCCGGCCGCTTTTGCTCATCGGCATCGCGGGAATGATCCTTACGCTTGGCGTGCTCGGATTAAGTTTCCGCGTTTCAAATCCATCGGGAGAGCTCGCTTGGATTGCCGTGATCTGCCTGATGGGTTACGTCGGCTCATTTGCAATCAGCCTCGGACCGATCTTCTGGCTTTTGATCGCCGAGATTTATCCGCTAAAGATTCGCGGCCTCGCTGAGGGCACCGCCGCCACGTTCAACTGGGGCTCGAACCTGATCGTCTCGCTTACGTTTCTGACATTGGTCGAGAAACTCGGTGCGAGCTCAACGTTTTTGCTCTACGCGGTTGCCTCAGTCGCTTCGTGGCTTTTCGCCTATTACTTTGTGCCCGAAACGAGAGGGCGCACTTTGGAACAGATCGAAGAATTCTGGAGAGCAAGGAATCGTGTTCGCCAAAGCGCCCGCCGATCTTCTTAGCTCAGCCGCTCGCGATTGTGCGGTTTCCCGAGATCAAGCACTGGACCGATGGGAACGATTCGAGTCGGATTAATTTGCGTGTGCGTCATGTAATAATGACGCTTGATGTGATCGAAATTGACGGTGTCGGCAATGCCAGGCTGCTGATACAAATCCATCAAATAGCCCTGCAAATTGAGGTAATCGACGATCCGACGCAGATTGCATTTGAAATGGCCGTAATAAACAGAGTCGAACCGAATGAGCGTGCAAAAAAGTCGCCAGTCCGCCTCGACAATGCGATCCCGAAACAAGTATCGACTTTTCGACAAACGCTCTTCGAGTTCGTCCAGCGCTTCAAAAACTCTGCGGCAAGCAATCTCGTACGGCCGTTGGCGCGTGGCGAAACCAGCTCTGTAAACGCCGTTGTTTACATTATCGTGGAGAAAATTGGCGAGCTTCGCATGTTCGGCTTCGATATCTTTTGGAAAAAGATTCAGATCTTTGTTTCGGGCAAAATCGTTGAAGACATCATTGAACATGCGGCAGATGTCATCCTCGCAATTGTTAACTATCCGGTTCGTTTTCTTGTCCCAGAGCACCGGCACCGTCACACGCTCATCGAAATCTGGATCGGTCGCCTTGTAAGCTTCACTCAAAAATTGGAACCTGTTGACCGGATCGGTTGATTCAAACGGCCCGCCTGGTGCGATTTTGCCGGATGGGTCGCGAAACGCCCAGCCACACTCGTCACGGATTGGGTCGACAATTGTCATGCCGATTGCGTCCTCGAGTCCCTTTAATTTTCGGAAAATGATCGTGCGACTGGCCCAAGGACACGCGAGCGAAACGTAAAGATGATAACGATGAGCCGCGGCAGGATAGGTGCTGGAGCCATCATTCGTGATCCATTCACGAAACGCGTCCTCCTGTCGGTGAAATTCTCCGGACTCAGTCTGCTCAGTTGGGAATTGCGCTTTCATCTAAATTTGACCTTCAAAAGAAATGGTGCGCCAGCGCCTTTAATTGTAGGGCGTTTCTGTGAAACGCTAACTCCAATTTTAATGAAATTGGCGTCTGACACAGACGCCCTACAGTTATCCCGGTTAATGGGCTGTCGTTACTACTCGAAAACCTCGACGATATTTTCCGTATCGATAACGACGATGTCTTTTTGGCCGAAGAAAACGATCGCGTGAAAATCTTTCGGCGTGCCGAAATTGCGTGCATCATTAAAAATATAGCGGGCACCGTTTGATAAACGGACCGCGAAAGGACGGAATGGTCGGCGCTGCGCGATCCGTTTCAACTCAGCAGTTTTCACTGACTCGAATCTTACACGAGATGCCGCGCAGCGTCATGCGCAAAGCCCGCTCCCGTTGACAGCTAAAAATGCCAGTGGTACCGTCGCGCAAATTTACGCGGAAGTCCGCAAAAGGCGGGCGATAACGCAGCTAGTTCATAGAGACTTGCATACATCGTTAAACAGTCAGGTTCTGGTGCTAAACCGCCTCTGGCAGGCGGTGAACATCTGCTCGGCCCGCCGTGCGTTTGCGCTGGTATACGCTGGCCATGCACAGATTGTCTCCTCGGACGAGACGAATAATTTTCTGACGCACGACTTCGAAAGCTGGCGCGATCTATCAGCGAATGCGCCCGATCACGAGGTGGTTACAACCATCTCGTTCAAAATCCGTATCCCACGCGTGATTGTACTGCTGGTGTTCGATCGGCTTCCAAAGAAGGAAGTAAAGTTTACCCGCCACAATGTCTTCGAGCGCGACAAGAACACCTGCCAATACTGCGGCGAGCTATTTGATCGCAGCGAACTCAATCTGGATCACGTCGTGCCGCGTGATCGGGGAGGGACCACAACTTGGGAGAACGTGGTTTGCTCGTGCATCGCCTGCAATACGCGCAAGGGCAATCGGTTTCCGCGCGAAGCGCACATGAGCTTGATCCGCAAGCCCAAGCGGCCGAAGTGGCGGCCGTTTGTTCAGATTACTTTTTCCGCACCGCAGCACGATCTCTGGAAGCACTTCGTCGATCTCGCGTATTGGAATGTCGAACTGAGCGATTGAGCTTCGCTCACATGACTCGTTGACTCGCAACGCGCGGCGGAATTTATTCCGATGCCACACGTCCTTTGAATTCCCGCGCCGGCACAATTTTCTCAGCAAGCGCTTCGAAGCGTGGATCTCCGCGCAGTGGCGCTAGAAATGGATCACCGCGCAAGCTAACCAGTTCATCACCATTACGGTCGCGGTAGCCTTGCTCGAGCCAGTTCATCGCCTCGGCGCGATCGCCTAGCCCCAGGTAAACGATCGCAAGACAGTATGCATCGACGTAATGTTGCTTTCGCATTTCAAGCAGCTGACTTAGAATTTTTCTCGCCTCTTCCTGTCGGCCATTCGTCCCGTAAAGATGAGCTAAGTACGCCAACGGAACTGGGTCAGTCGCTAACTCAATCGCTTTTTTATACTCTTTCTCCGCTTCCGCGATGTGACCGCTCAGCTGCAAAGTCTGGCCGAGGATGTAACGAGCATAGTAAAACGTTCCATCCATTTCGATCGTCTTTCGAAGTTGCGCGACCGCTTCGTCGTAACGCCCCTTGATTAGCAGACCCCAACCAACATTCGTGTTAATGATCAGGGAAAGCGGGTCGAGTTCCTGCGCTCGCCGGACTTCAGCTAAAGCGCGGTCAAGATCGCCAATGGCGGTGAGAGGGTGATTACCAAGCCAGTGATGCGCTGTCGCATCATTCGGATTGAGTTTAATTGCCTGCTCAAATTCCGCGATCGATCCTGATGGATCGAAATTGTAGAGAACCTTTACTGCGGCGAGGGCTGTGTGTGCGTCGGAAAGAGATTGATCCAAAGCCAGCGCCTTTTCCGCTGCAGTTTGCGCTTTAGGAAAACAATCATTCGGCGCGCTGTCTTCGTAGGCCGGAAGTAACACCCACGATTGGGCAATGGCCGCATATGCCTGTGCGTAATGCGGGTCTTTTGCGACAGCTTCCTGGAAGAGATCAATCGCCTTCCGCAGATCGGGTGCGGTACGTTTGTTCCAGAAGAACCGGCCGCGCAGATAAAGTTGATACGCCTCGGGATTTTCGGTGGCTTTCGAAGTTATCGCTTTCCGCTCAGAACCGGTAAGCTTTGCCTGCAAAGTATTGGCGATGGTGCTGGCAATGTCGCTTTCGACAGCGAAGATGTCCGTAAGCTCGCGATCGTAAGTCTGCGCCCACAGATGCGCATCATTGCGGGCGTCGATCAGCTGCGCGTTGACTCGCACACGATTCCCAGCACGTTGGACACTTCCTTCCAATACATGCGCGACTCCAAGCTCATTGGCAATCTTGCGCAGGTTGGGTTTAACGCGGCTGTCGTATTGCATCACCGATGACCGACTGATTACTTTCAAGTCCGCGATCCTGGCTAAATCTGTCAGGATTTCTTCGTGAACGCCGTCGGTAAGAAATGCATTATCGGGATCGCGGCTGAGGTTTTCAAACGGAAGCACCGCGATGCTTTTCTCTGGTGCTGGAGTAACCTTGGCTCGGCCAGGAAAAGCCGATGTCGATGCGCTCAATGCCACAGGTTGCTTTACTTCCTCGACGAGCTTTTCAAACCGAGGATCGCCGCGCAGTGGATCCCAAAACGGCATCAGTTTCAATTGGCCATAGCTGAGGTCGCTTGGGTTACGAATTGTGATGGCAAGCTGTTCATATGCGAGATCCTTGTCGCCTACCCAGGCAGCAATCATCGCCAAATACTTGACCATGGCGATGCCACGGAGCGCATCTTTCTCGACAGGAAGAAGCTCCACCGCGCGGCGGCCTTCCCGCAATGCTTCCTGCTTTCGTCCGAGAGCTGCGTCGATCAAACCAAGCACGCATACTGTCGGACCGTAGTTTGGTTGAGCTTGAATACTTTTTTCTTGCTCCGCGCGTGCAGCGGTGAAGGCCGCCTGCGCCTTGGCGCCGTCCTTTGCTAAACGGGCGATAACCCCTTCCATAAAGGAACGATTGAATCTCACGTCGGCGATCGGCGCCAAAGAGGCGGGATTCTCGCCTAAGGCAATTAAGGCCTTCCTCGCAACAGCCGGGTCACGTTCAGCGAGCGCACAGAGAAGCCAATTGTCGGCAATGCTGGAAAGCGCAGCAGGGTTCTTGTCTCGAACTGAATCGGTTACTTCATGCAACGGTCGGGTATCAGCTTTTGAATCGAGTTCGACGAACGCGTGCGCCGATTTCGTGACCGGATCGTTAGGTTCGAAAGCCAATATGCGCTCGTACGTCGATTTCTCTTCAGCGTAGCGCCGAAGTTGCTGGTAAGTTAGTGCCAACTGCTGAGGTGTTAGAACGTTGCGCGGATCAAGCTCGGTAGCGCGCTCGAGATCGCGTATGCACTCTTCCCAGCGCCCCTGACGCCGCTCGATGTAGCCTTTCAACGAGAATATCCAATCCTCGCCAGGCAGAGTTTGGCGGGCAATTTCCAACTCGCGTAGAGCGCCGTCATAATCGAGGTAACCCCAATAAAGATTGCGGGCGTGCGCCAGATGGGTTTCACCCGCGTCGGGGCGGAGGCGAGCTGCCGATTGCAAAGCTGCTTCGGCTTGCGCCAGGTGCTCTGGGCTATGGTCAACAATTCCGTAAATGTTGATCTCAGTGAACGCGAGTTGGCAATATGCCTGGAAGAACGATGGATCGCGCGCCACGGCCTGCTTCAGCAGGTCGGCTGCTTGCAGTAAATCAGCTCGCCCATTAGCACCGGCAAACGCCGTCAGAAAGAGATTCTTGGCGTGAGAGTAGAGATTAAACGCAGTGATATCTGTCGTCGGCGGCTGTTCAATGGCACTCTTCTCGGTTGGCGAAAGCTTCGCTTGGAGCTGGTCGGCGATGGCTTTTGCGATCTCGCTTTGGATCGCGAAAACGTCGGCCAGATCGCGATCGTAGGTCTGCGCCCAGAGATGCGCATCGGTGCGCGCATCGATCAACTGCGCGTTTACTCGTACGCGATTGCCCGCGCGCTGAACACTTCCTTCCACGACATGCGCGACGCCAAGTTCCTTCCCGATTTGGCGCAGGTTGCGTTTCAGTCCGGTCTTGTACGGCATCACCGAAGTGCGGCTGATAACTTTCAAGTCCGCGATCCTGGCCAGGTCGGTCAGAATTTCATCCTGTATTCCATCGGTGAAGAACGCGTTATCCGGATCGCGGCTTCGGTTTTCGAAGGGCAGCACCGCAATGCTTTTCTCGCGCAGGCCGGCCAAAGCCTCATCTTCTCCATCAGGCCCGGACGTCGAAGCCTTGATAGGCCCGATCTGCTCCGGACCTGAAAGCAGTTCCTGGAAATCCGGACGGTTACGGATCGGATCCCAGACCGGGTCATTCTTCAAACGAGCTATGGAAAGTCTGTGCCCACCCGGGATAGAGAGGAGGCGGCGAAGCCTCTTAATGGCTTCCTCCGGCGCCCCCGCGCGCGCTTCGATTTGCGCCAGCCCATTCTGAAAAATTGCACCGTCGAGAGCGTCTTTTTCGATAGAGATCAAATCGGCCGCCTTCTTGGAAACGCGCAGAGCATCCGCAGTGCGGCCAAGAGCGAGGTACACCCAGGATAACTCAGTCATGGCGAAGGTATCATCCGGCAATTCGCTGAGCTTGGCCTCGAGCAACGGCAGGGCTTCTTCTCCCATCGTTTTGGCTGCCTCAGCCTCCCCCGCCAACACGCGAAGGGCGACGCGCCCGGCTAACAACTGGAGATGCCCGCGCTCATCGTTGCCCGCTGCGTTCTCAAACGCCTGGAAAGCATCGGAAAAACGTCTTTCGATAATGTCGAGATAAACCCAGATACCCGTGATAGCTGCCACTTCCCCACCTGAGGAAACGCCGCGGCGGCCATAGAGAGTAGTAGTGAGTGATTTAATGGTTTCTGGAAAATCATTGAGAGCTCGCCGGGCCAAGCTGGCATCGCCCGTCCCGCAAAGGCGAGCGTTTACGAGAATCACCGCAGCCACGGTGTTCTGCGCGTCGAGGGCGAGAGCTCTCAATTCGGCCTGCTCCGCCTCTTTCCACAGACGCAATGCCAGATACGTGACTCCGATATTCTGCGGGATTGAGGCATCGCGCGGGTCGAGTTCCTGCGCTCGTTGCGAATCGGCCAGAGAGGGTTCCCATTCGCCACGCCGGCGATGAATCCACGCACAATAGGCCCGCGCGTCGACGTTGTTAGGTTGCAATTCCAGCGTGCGCTTGAACTCCGCCAGCGCCATCTCGTATTGGCGGTGACCCCAATAAAAGAACAATCCCAGGGCCAGGTGCGCTTCTGGGGAATTCGGAGCCAGCGCCAAAGTGCGGTCGATGATCGCCTTTACCTCTTCTAGTTCCGCTGGCGCCAAAGGGGAGACGTACCAATGCCGGTAGAGCCGGCTGCGTGCGAGCTGCGCCGCCGGCGCGACAAAGTTTGGATCGCGCGCCAGCGCCCGACGGTAGAACGCGTCGGCACGATCCGCCGCGGCGCCTGCATCCACACTGATCCCGGCCTGGTGAAACTCATATTCTCCTCTCAGGAAAAGATCGTAAGCTTCGGTGTCTTTGGTGGGAGCGCTGGCCATGGCGCCGGACTGCGCAGGAGAAAGATTTACTCGCAAGGTGTCGGCAATCTCTTGCGACACCTCGCTTTCGACGGCGAAAACATCCTTCAAGTCACGATCATAACTCTTTGCCCATAGATGCGTATCAGCACGGGCATCGATCAACTGCACGTTTATCCGAACCTTATCGCCAGCTTTCTGCACGCTGCCTTCGAGGATGGTGGAAACGCCCAGCTCCTCCGCGACCTTCTTTATGTTGTCCAGCTTACTTTTGTACTTCGCCGTCGAAGTCCGCGAAATCACTTTCAAATCAGCGATCTTGGACAAGCGGGTCAGAATCTCGTCCTGAACGCCTTCAGCAAAATAAGCGTTACCCGGATCGCGGCTAAGGTTTTCAAACGGCAGCACTGCGATCGACTTTGCAGGCACCGTCGTCGCATCTGGCTCTTTCGCTTCTTTGACCATTTTTTCGAAACGCGGATCACTCCGCAGCGGATCGAACATTGGATCGAGCCGGAGCAGGGCAGGAGTCAGTGGTGCGCCAGGACCAAGCGCCCCGGAATAAGGAATAGACAAAAGGCTCTCCAAAGCTGTGATCGCGCGATCGGGTTCTCCGACGTTTGCTGCCACGCGCGCGAGAAATTCAATTGTAGCGGGGCCACGTACGGCGTCTTTCTCGACAGGGAGCGCAGCCATGGCGCGCTCTGAGAAATCCAACGCAGCGGCCTTGTCACCAAGGCTCATGGCAGTCATCGCGAGATCGCCAAGCAGGATATGATTTTCCGGTTGTTCTGTGAGAAAAGGTTCCAGTTCCCGACGTGCCTGTTGCCAGCTTTCTTTAGCAGCAACGTGGTCGCCGATAACGTCCTGAGTCCAGCCTAACCAAAATCTCAGTCCGCCTTTGTAAAAACCGAGCGCTGCGTCAGGGTTAGCTAATACCACTTTTAGCTGCGAGATGATTGGTGCCGGGCGGCGCTCCAGGATCGCTTGATAAGCCTGTGTTTCCAACGCGTTGGTGTCATCCGCTGCGGGCTGCACCGAAGCGAGGAGAGCCGAAGCCCGCGGCAGGTCGCCCTCGGCTTGCGCGATCGACGCCTTCTCGACAATCGTGTCGACGTCATCTGGAGTAATGTTGAGGATCTGTTCAAGTTTCCGCAATGCTTCTAGGAAACGACGACGGTCTTTGTAGGACAGTGCGTGCTGGGTGAGCAGAGAGACATTGCGTGGATCTAAGCGCTCAGCTTGATTAAAGTACATCTCGCTCCGGTCCCATTTCCCTTGCCTTCGCGTTACATACGCGAGCGATTCGGGAATCCGGCTGCTATTGGGCAGGAACTGACGTGCCTGCTCGAAATAGCGCACCGCGGTATCGTAATCCTTTAGGCAGGCATAATGATAAAAGCCCTTGGCCAAAATGGCTTCGCCGAGATTGGGCTGGAGAGATAGAGCCGTTTCGGCTGCCTGCCGCGCCTCTTGGCGCAGGGCATCCGTTGGTTGCAGAGTCACTGTGCCATAGCCGCGCGACTCAACGAATGACAATAGCGCCCAACTCAACGCGAACTTCGGGTCCAACCGAACCGCTTCTCTAAGATATTTCTGCGCGTTAAGAACATTGGCGTTTGTGTTGGCCGTTTTCAGGCTATAAGCCAGTCCACGCAAGTAAGCATCGTACGCCTCAGGGTTATCCGTAGGCTTGGAAGAGATGATTTGCTCTTCCCGACCGGTAAGTTTGGCGCCTAACTGATCGGCGATGGCCTTCGCCACATCGCTTTCGACTAAAAAGATGTCGGTCAGTTTGCGATCGAACGTGTCGGCCCAAAGATGGGAATCAGTCTCTGCCTTGATTAGCTGCACGTTCACGCGGACCGCATCGCCGCTTTTCTGCACGCTTCCTTCCAATATGTTGGCGACGCCAAGCTGTTTTGCGATTTCCGATAAATTTTCCGGTGCGCTTTTGTAGTGCTGCGTTGATGTGCGCGAGATCACCTTCAGATCAGCGATCTTAGATAAGCGAGTCAGGATCTCGTCCTGGATGCCCTCAGCAAAGTAGGCGTTGTCAGAATCGCGGCTAAGGTTTTCAAATGGCAGCACAGCGATGCTTTTCTTTGGTGGCAGTAGTCCTGACTGAGGCACCAGGCCATTGCGAGAAAAGAACAAGAATCCGGCTGCCATGGCAGAGCAAAACGCTGCGGCGGTCGCAGCAGCAAGCTTGGGGTTACGCTTGGACCAGCGCCAGGCGCGCACCGGCGGCGAAACGCGACGCGCAATGATCGGGCGCCCTTCGAGCCAGCGCTCGAGATCGACAGCCAAATCGCTTCCCGAGCGATAGCGCGCCTGTGGATCGCGTTCCAGGCAACGCGCGCAGATCGTCTCCAAGTCACGATCCAGTGTCGGCGCGATCGAGCGTAGTTTCGGTGCCGGTTTTTCGCTGGCCTGTTGAATCACGGCCAGAGCATGTTCGCCCAGGAAAGGCGGACGCCCGGTGAACAGATCGAACAAGACTGCTCCGAGACTGTAAACGTCCGCCGCCGGAGTAAGCTTGGCTGCCGGTCCTTTGGCTTGCTCGGGTGCAATGTAACCAGGTGTGCCGAATATTGTGAGGGTGCGCGTGAGATCAGTACTGGTATCGAGCCACTTGGCTAATCCGAAATCCGACACGAATGGTTCGCCATGACCATCGAGCAGGATGTTTCCCGGTTTGAGGTCGCGATGTAAAACTCCGTGTTCATGCGCGTATTGGACAGCGCGCGCCACTTTAGCAACCAACTGCACGCTTTGGCGCGGTTCATTGCGCAGCGCGGGTCCGGCCTTTTGTAAGCTACCCCCAGCCGCGTATTTCATGCTGAAGAACGGCAGCCCGTCCTCGCCCTGGCCGACTTCATAAATGGGGAGAATATTCGGATGATCGAGGCTGGCGGCGGCTTCAGCTTCACGCCGGAAACGTTCCAGCGTTTCGCGCGAATCGGCTTGATAGGAGACCATGCGTTTAAGCGCGACGATCCGGCGTGAGTGCCGCTGACGTGCGCGATAGATCACGCCCATCCCGCCGCGTCCGATTTCCTCCAGAATTTCGTAATTGCCAACCCGCCAGTGCGTGTCCCTCACTTCGTCTTCGGCCAGGATCGCTTCGAACGATTCACGGGATGCCTCGCGATCACCCTCGAGTCCCTCCCGCAGCGTGCAGCTCAGGCAAAGCCCATTGCCCAATCGCGTAGTCGCACCGCATTGCCGGCACTCGGCCGGGCTTTCACTCACGCCCGCCACGGAATCGGACAAGCCCCACGAACTTTTCATTCGATGGTCCAGACTCTAGGTCTCAGGCACAATTCTCTTCAAGCGAAACTGCCTCGCAGGCGAAAAAGCGATGCGGAGACGCCTTGCACCCCAACTCCGAAGGCCTTCGCGAGGCCGCAGTTCGTGCGAAACGCTAAGAAATGTGATCCCATTTCGCGAAAACTCGCCACAGGACGAGTCCGTCCGACTGGCGGACTTTCGGAGCGCGAACGCCTCCCCGCGTCGCTTTTGTTTTTCACGCCGCTGCCTCAGTGCCCGCTGCCAGCGTCGCGCACAGATGCCGAATTTCGTCTTCCACATCGCTCGGATTTTCGACGGTCTGCGCGACTTCCTCGCGGATGAGCCAGCGATAACGACGCCGCAGATTGTGAAGTTGTTTTTTGACCGCCGCCTCTGTTATCGCCAAGGTAGTAGCCAGATTCTGATACGAAACATCTGCACGGTCTGTGGTAAGATAAAGGCTCAACGTCTCAAATAGTCTGAGCCGGCTTCTACTTTGGCATTCCTCTCGCAGACGCCGAAGCGCTTGTTCGACTACTGTCGCAGCCCAACGCAGGTCGAACAGTTGCTCGGGCGACCACGAATTGAGCGCTTGCGCCGAGATCGACAATTGTGACGGCGCTTCGGCCATCCAATCATCCCACGAAACGAGTTTTAGGCCGCCGCCACGTTTGGATGCGCCCAGTTTCTCAGTGGCGTGTCCAAGGAAATCTCGCAGGGCCTTCAGCAGCAGCGAACGGAAACGACCTCGGTCGCGGTCGGCGCGCTTAAGAAGAGGTCCCTGCAGCAGGCTTGTGAAAAAATCCTGCGTGAGATCCTCTGCATCCTGGGTCGAGTAACCGCGGCGGCAGATATACGCGAAGATTGGCCGCCAATACGTCTTGCACAACTCACTTAAGGCATCGCGCGCCGCAGCGCTTTCTATTCCCGAATCCGCGCACGAAAGCACAACGCTCCAGCGCGTTGTGTTGAACCGCCCCGGGCTATGGTCGGCCGTCTCTGCCGCCTCGGTGTTCACGTGCCGTCCATCATCTCATTTTCCAAACTCCTTTGGCAAGTTTTTCCTCAGGAATCAGAATTGTTGAGGACCGACACGAATTTGAAACTCGCTTGCCTCCAGGCTCGCTCGCCGCTTGCCATCGCGGCTTTGCCTTCTGTGTCGCCGATCCCATCGGCTCCGCTCACGAACCCGCACGAATTGACCCGGGCCAAGTGACTCAATCGTTAAAAACTTCGCGACCACTCGTGTAAATCGAGCCTCAGAAGTTTCATCTCCATGAAAAATTTTCGGGAACTTCGTCCCGAATTTCCGGGAATGGGTAGCGATGACAAACATTGACCGAAGAGAAAAACCAAAAACCCACAGAAGGAAATGAAACTTATGAACACATTAATCCAAACATCACCTGAACAGTCCCGCACGAGAATCCTGAGGAAGACATTCCTCGCTCTCGCCGTTGTGCTCGCACTAACAGTGGGACGAGTGAACGCTCAAATCCCGATGCTTACCTGGGCGCCGGAAACAAGCGGAGCGTATGACTATGGAACAGTAACTGTCGGGCAGCCGGTATCCCAGCTGTTCACTTTAACCAATAACGGTGGCTCAGCCAGCGCCGCGCTGACCATCAGCCTATCGGGCTCACCAAGTTTTACCGTCATCAGTGACGGGTGCAGTGCAACGAGTCTTGGACCCAGAAAATCGTGTGGTGTCGTTGTCCAGTTCGCGCCGACCAACTCTGGCCAGGTAACCGCGACGCTGACCGCCAACGGCAGAAAGCCAGAGGCGATAGCGAATCTCACGCTCATCGGATCGAGTGGCGCGACGCGCCATGTTTACTGGAGCACTCCCATTGGCGCTATTGGCCGCGCCGACGTCGAGGGAGGAAATGTGAACCAGAACTTTATCACCGGCGCATTGTACGCCCGCGGCGTAGCGGTCGACGGTAGCCACATTTATTGGGTGAGTTACAACAATGGCACGATTGGCCGGGCTGACCTGGACGGACAAAACGTCAACCAGAGCTTCATCACCGACGCCTACGGCCCCTGGGGGATGGCGGTGGACGGTAGCCACATCTACTGGGCGAACAGGAGCGCGATTGGTCGGGCTGACCTGGACGGGCAAAACGTGAATCAGAGCTTCATCAGCGTCTCCTTTCCCTTCGGTGTGGCGGTGAACAGTAGCCACATCTACTGGACGAATTACTTCGGCGGCACTATCGGCCGGGCTGACCCGGACGGGGGAAACATGAACGAGAGCTTCGTCACCGGCGCTTCGAACGCCATCGGAATGGCAGTGGACAGTAACCACATCTACTGGGCGGACTACTATAACAACACCATTGGCCGGGCTGACCTGGATGGGGGAAACGTGAACCCGAGCTTCATCACGGGTGCCTCCTTTCCCTACGAGGTGGCGGTAGACAGTAGGCACATCTACTGGACGAACAGTGGCAGGAGCACGATTGGCCGGGCCGACTTGGACGGGCAAAATGTGAACCAGAGCTTCGTTACCGGCGCCTTCAACGCCACCGGGATCGCGGTGGACCTGGAGTAAGCCACGTTAGGCATTATTTGAGCGGCGGTGAGCGGTCTGCTTGCCGCCGCTTTTGATTTATCCGCTACCACGGAAGCTTGCGCGAAAATGGAAGCCCGGTCGCCAAAGCGGTTAATCCGCGATCAAAAATTCAGTCATTCGAAGTTTTTCGGGAACTTCGTCCCGAATTTCCGGGAACAGATGGCAGATGACAAATATTACCGGGAAACCAAAAGGAAAACATCTATGAAAAAACAACAAAATAATTCTACCCGCGGTAGGGCGCTTCAAGTCGCCCTCTCGATTGCTCTGCTATCCATTTCGGCTGTTTTACCAGCCTCCGGTTCCCCGTTCACATTTGGCAACACGGGCAGCCTCAACACCGCACGCCAATTTCACACGGCGACGTTGCTGTCCAATGGCAAGGTGCTGGTGGCGGGGGGACGGGGTACCAGCGGCTATCTTACCAGCGCGGAACTATACGACCCGGCCAGCGGGACTTGGAGTGCCACGGGCAGCCTCACCACCGCACGCTATCAACACACGGCGACGTTGCTGTCCAACGGCAAGGTGTTGGTGGCGGGGGGACAAGCTACCAGCGGCAGCGCTCTTAGCAGCGCGGAACTGTACGACCCGGCCAGCGGGACTTGGACTGCCACGGGCAGCCTCACCACCGCGCGCTACCTTCACACGGCGACGTTGTTGTCCAACGGCAAGGTGTTGGCATCAGGGGGATATGACGGCACCTCTCTTGGCAGCGCGGAACTGTACGACCCGGCCAGCGGGACTTGGACTGCCACGGGCAGCCTGAACACCGCACGGTACGGTCCCACGGCGACGTTGCTGTCCAACGGCAATGTGCTGGTAGCAGGAGGATATGACGGCGGCAGCTATGTCACTGGCGCGGAACTGTACGACTCGGCCAGCGGGACTTGGACTGCCACGGGCAGCCTGACCACCGGACGCATTGATCACACAGCGACGTTGCTGCCCAACGGCAAGGTGCTGGTGACAGGGGGATTTATTTTTGGCAGCTCTCTT
>Ga0193713_1000129_pt1 | contig 23541 bp, 21 predicted proteins | sample H3a2metaG_FD_143054 | JGI IMG/M metagenome (GOLD analysis project Ga0193713, IMG submission 143054) | Soil microbial communities from a riparian zone of the East river system, Colorado, United States - H3a2 | ecosystem: Environmental > Terrestrial > Soil > Riparian zone | place: USA: East River... | reverse complement strand
TATCACGCGGCGATTCTATCGCCGCTGATTCTCTTCAGGGAATCCCCCAGCGACAATTCTTACAGAGCGTGATAAAATTGACTCAGTTATTTCCTAACGGACCCTAAGTTACTTTGTTTGATATGAATCAAGCCGGGCCTTGCCATGCCTTCCTGCTAAGGAGACGGACAGCGGTGATATCTGATCTCCATTTCTTCGATGCCGGGAAACAGCCGTGCGACGCTGTTGGCATCCAGCTCCTTCAGGCTGAACTGAACGCTCGACAGCATGATATCGGTCGCGCAGGCCGCAATCAGGTTGACATTCATGCCGTCATCCTTCCTGGCTTTGATCCTGCATCGCGCGAACTTGCCGATGATCTGATCGCCGTCGATGATGAAGCCACCACCATAAACGTCGGACATTTCGGTGAAGCCGAGCTTTCCTCCCTGGCGGGCGAACACTTTTGCGCATTGATCGGCATCGCTGGCCCACGCGCCGTTCAGATCAAGGGCATCCGCACGGCCAGCCATTACCAGGAGTGAGCTGAGCAACAGCGCAGCTGAGGCGGCTAGCTTTCGTGGGCCTGCCATGCATCCATTCCTTCTTCTGATCAGTGACCGCTAAGTACGAGCGTCTTGATGGTAGCCTGAATTCGCAGCATGGTGCCCGGTCTCGCCGCGTTCTGCACGTCAATGAGTTGCTCGCCGCCGCGGAACTGGCCGGCCGCGATATAGTCCTGAACACAACACCGCGGCCAATATGCTCGGCATCGATGACATTCGCCATCAACCCATCTTATGAACCCACCGATTTTCCCCGCTCAGTGCCCCCCAAATACCAACGCCTTCAGCGGCAAGACAACCGCCTGCATACGAAGGACCAACGCGTGAACGAGGGCTACCGTATCGACGATGTGCAGATAGACAAACTTCAACGCGCCGATATCCTTCGATTGAAGCAGCTCATGGTTGTTTGAATAGAGATTCGCAATGCAGCTGCTGCCTGGCGGAACATCGTCGAGCACGCCCTCGTAGAGAGGTTCAAGAAAAACCAGGACCGTGCCCGGGGCGCCGAGCTTCGCCATGTCGGTCAGCTGATTGGTCTGCAAGATCTGGCCGGCGGCGATGACGTCCTGCACGCTTGCGACCACCAACGGAATAATGGTCATGGGCTTTGAGATGCAGGTTGCCTCGGCAATCATGCCGACCTTGATTATCTGGGCTTCGATCTGGTTGAATCCGGCGAACAGCCGTCCTTCGCCCGCGGCGTCGGGGATAAGAATCCCCGCGGCCCGGGTCACCGGCGCCGGCTGCACGATGTCGCCCGGCCTCAGGACGAACTGATCAACCCGTCCGTCGACGCCGGCACGGACCGTCATTCTCTCCAGCTCGACCTGGGCTGCCGCTAGCTGCGCCTCCGCGCTCGCCTTCTGCGCTGGCAGGACGATCGAAAGGCGTGACTCTGCCGCCTCTTTGGCGGCACTCGCAGCGTCGACACCGGCCTGCCGCTGATCGACGAGAACCTGCAGTTTTTCAATGTCGCGCTGCGGCACGATGCCGGGATTGCGACGCTGCAACTCGGACTTGACGTCCAGTTCGTCCTTTGCCTGCTGAAGGTTGGCCTTCGCTTCATCCACCTTGCCTTGGCTCGTCAGGACATCGGCCTTGGCCGTGGCCATGCCTGCCTCCACTTCGACAACGCGGGCGCGAGCAGTCTCGATCTCGGCTTCCTGTCTCTTACTGTCGATCTTGAACAGCGGCTGGCCCTTCTTCACCTTCTGGTTATAGCCGACATAGACCTCCGATACCCGGCCGCCGGTTTCCGCGAAGATCGATGTGGTCCGAAACAGCGCATTGACGTCGTTCGAGGAGGGGTGATTGTACAGCACGACTGCGATCAACAGCACGGTCAGGATCAAACAAAGTGTGATACCCCAGCGAAGCTCGTACCAGACCGAAAATAACGTGATTTCGTGGCCGAGCCGCTTGCCTTGCACGAAGCGGCGGATCAGAAAATCGGGCACTAGCGTCAGCATGGAGCACAGCATGAGTTCAAGCATGACGGGCTCCCTGCTTCTTCACCTGGGGTTCGTCGACTTTCGCAGCCTCCGGCGGGACGAGAGTCGAAAGATCCGCCGGTTTCTCGCCGGCCTCCTGCCCAGCGATGGATTCCATTGAATTTGCGATGCGGTTTACCGGGGTCAGGAAGTCCGGAATATCAATGAAGGCCAGCACGATCGCTACAAACCAGAAAAAGTGGTTGTGCGTAAGCAGCGCGAGCAGGCAGAGCAAGGCGATCAGGTCGAGCAGAACCTTCTTCGACTTGTGCGCCATTCGTTCCGGAAGCGAGTGGATCGTAAGGAAAACCACACCCGTCAGAACGATGCATGCGACGACGAACCACAACGTAATGTTGAAGAGCACGTCGGTTTCGCTTGGCGGCGTGATAAAGAATGGCATATGCGTTGTCGCTATCGGATTAGGTGATGCTGACAAGGACAATCTCCTTCCCGTTTGGCCGGACGCCGCCGCGGCCTCTTCGTGGATCAATCCCGCTCCGTATCCAGCCTCGGCTGCTCACGGTGCGAGGTAGAAGGGCAGATGGTGCGGGCCCATTGGATGTATCTGCGCGTTCAATGTTCTCTCCCTGAAACGAACTGGGCCGTTTTCAAACCTCCTGAGCACAGTGTGTACCCCCGGTGCGGATTTGCTTGATTTGGATCAAGGGAAAGACGTCGACCCCACCTAGCCTCCTTGCAACGCTGGAGCAGAACAGCCATTCAGGAGCCGTCAGCCATGCCCGACAGCATCGATGATCTCATTCCCAATGCGAAGCAGATCCAGAAGGAAGCGGCCCTCAAGGAGGCCGAAAAGGCAGAAGAATATGCCCGCCTTGCCGCTGCCGTCGAATTGGAGAAACGTGCGCTGATCGAGCGGCTCAGCCGTCCGTCAGGCAAATCCGAGGAGGAAAAGGTCAGGCTCGCCTCGACAGTGATTCAGCGAGCGGTGCGAAACGGATTGACGGAAGTGCAGGTGTATCGGTTCCCGAACACGCTGTGCACCGACAAGGGCCGTGCCATCAATCAGCTGGAGCCGGGCTGGGAGAATACGCTGACGGGGATTCCAAAGGAAATATTCCAGCTCTGGACCGACTACCTGAAACCGCGGGGCTATCGCATCAGCTACCAGATCATCGATTTCCCGGGAGGCCTGCCGGGCGACATCGCCATCACCATCGCCTGGGGAGACTGAGGGCAGTTCGGCCGAATTTGACCTGAAGCAGCGGAAGGTGAGCATGTCAGCCGACGCGCCCGCGGCACGGATGAAACGCAAGGTCTATGAGAAGGAGCTGGCAAAGCTCCAGGTGCAGCTTTGCCAGCTCCAGGAATGGGTGAAGGCGAACAAGCTTCGGGTCATCGTCCTGTTCGAAGGCCGGGATGCCGCCGGCAAGGGCGGCACCATCAAGGCGATCACGGAGAAGGTCAGCCCGCGGGTGTTTCGCGTGGCCGCCCTTCCCGCGCCGTCGGATCGCGAAGGGACGCAGCTATTCCTGCAGCGCTACATGCAGCATTTTCCGGCTGCAGGCGAGATCGTGATCTTCGACCGGAGCTGGTATAACCGCGCCGGCGTCGAATTTGTGATGGAGTTCTGCACGCCTGCAGAACACAAGCGATTTCTTTCGCTATGCCCCCAGATGGAGAAGTACATCATCGATGGCGGCATCATCCTGATCAAGCTCTGGCTTGAAGTCGGGATGGACGAGCAGGAACGCCGCTTTGAGGCCCGGATCAACGATCCGTTGCGGCACTGGAAGCTGAGCCCGATGGATCTGGAATCGTATCGTCGATGGTACGACTACTCGCGGGCGCGCGACCTGATGTTCAAGGCGACCAGCTCGAAGCACGCACCATGGTACGTCATTCGCTCCGACGACAAACGCCGGGCACGGCTGAACTGCATCGTGCACCTGCTGAAATTGATCCCGTACAAGCGGATGCAGAAGGACAAGGTCAAGCTGCCGGAGCGCTCCGACAAGGGACGCTATAACGACCAGGCAGGCTTGCGCAGGATCACGTTCGTTGCGGAACGTTACTGAGCGGATCGGGCCGCGCAATCGCGCGGCCCGATCGCTTCAAATTTGCTTCAAACGTACCGTTACCCCGCCGACTGCAGCCGACACCTCAGCGCCGACCTTCGGGCCGCTGAGCTGCAGGATCACGCCATTGGCGTTCTGCAATTGAACGCCGCCGGCGCCAGCGGCGATTGCTCCGCCGGCGCCAATTGCACTGTAGGAGCCTTCAATTGAAGCCGGCCCCTGCAGATTGAGGGCTCGTCCGACAAGCTTGGTGGTTGAAGCACCGATCGTGAAGCCGACGCTCATGCCTGAGACGGTGAAGGGATAGCGCTTGCCTCGGAAGACCAGCACGCCTTCGCCGCCGCCGACGCCGATGATGAATCCGCCCTTGGTGAATACGACCGCGACCTGGCCGGTTTCAGCCCGCGATGGCGTGCTGACGGCAGCTACGCCCAAGAGCAGTGCAACCAGAGCAACGCTTGCGGCAAACTTCCTCATGACTCTCTCCCTCTGAATTTCCGATGCCGACCTATTGTGCAAGGATCATTGAAGTAGCCCCGGGCGAGCAGGATGCCCCAAGGCCTAACCAAGTGGGAATCCGAGCTTCGTCCTGCGATCCACTTCTCGACCGACTTGGGTCACCTCGCTGGAACAGATTTTGATGCCTCATACATGTCTCTGTAGCCGCGGGCGATCGTCCGAACGCCCCGACCAATGTCTTCGTAAGCTTCGTCAGGCAGATTCGCGAGCGACACGCGCATCGACCAGTTAGGTGCTTCAAATCCGCCACCGTTCAGCAGCACGATCCCGTGTGCCTCGGCCAGCCGAAAGGCAAGATCGAGCGGGTGGACGTTCTTTTTGAGGTATTCAACGGCTTCATCGCCGATGTTCTTCCGGGCCCAGAACTCGAAATCGATGAGGCCGTAATAGGCGTCGTAGTTCGGGTTCGGGCTGAGCTCAAGCGCCATGCTGTCGATCATGGCCTTGGCGCGCCGGTGCACGATCTCCATGCAGGCCTTCTGGTAATCCTTCTTTTCGTCCATCAATTCGTAGAGCGAGAACATCGTCATCATCACCTGCTGCGGCAGCGAAAGCCCGGCGGTGTGGTTGAGGCCGATGTCGCGACTGTCGGCTACGATGCGGTCGATGAATTTGAATTTTCGCGGTTCAAGCGTGATTGGGCCGTAGCGCTTGTCAAGCGCCTTCACGTGCTGGTCCGGCAATTTCGCGATCATCTTATCAAAAATGTTGTCCTCGTGGATGGCGATGACGCCAAGTCTCCATCCGGTGCAGCCGAAATACTTGGAGTAGGAATAGACGCCAATCGTGTTCTGCGGAAGCTCGCCAAGCAGGGAGCGGAAATCGTCGACGAATGTTCCGTAGACGTCATCCGTCAGCAACATCAGATCGGGGCGCTTGGTCTTAACGAGCTTCACGATCATGGCGATCGTCTCCCTGCTCATCCCCATGCCACTGGGATTACCGGGATTGACGATGAAGAAGGCCTTGATTTTCGGGTCTTCCAGCTTCTTGATTTCCTCCTCCGTATATTGGAAGCGGTTCTCTTGCGGCGCTCTGATTGGTACCATCTTCAGATCGTAATCCTCGAGGTGCGTCATCTCGAGGTAGGGCGTGAAGATCGGCGTGCCGAGCGCGATCGAGTCGCCGGGAAACAGCAATCGGTTGGCCTTCAGCGATTTGAAGATGTAGCACATCGCGGCGGTGCCGCCCTCGACCGCGTAAAGATCGAACTTGCCGGAAGGGCGCGGCTTTCCGCACATCGCCCACATTAAATACTCGTGCACGATGCGCTCGTTGTGGACCAGCATGCGATCGGGCACCGGATAACGGTCGCCAATGATCGAATCGACGAGCTCGTGGACGAATGCATCGGGATCGAACCCGAAAGTCTTGATCGCGAACTTCACCATAGAGCGCAGAAAGTCTGCACCGGGCATATCCAAGTGCTTCGCGAGCCATGCGTCGAGGCGAGCCGCGATGCCTTTGGCCTGCGGCATGCCACCGATCCCAGGAGATTCCTCCATCGTCCGTTTGCTTTCGGTGATGGCAAACTGGCCGAGCAGGAAGAAACCTTCGCGCGGCGTGGTGGCGACCCAATTCGGATTGCCGCGGCCAGCGTCCAGGAACGCGGACTGAGTCGTCTTCGACGTGGCTTTGGCAAGGTTGATCAGCTCGTTCTTGATCTCGAATGGGCCCAGAGCCTCGAACTTCTTTAACGTCATAAGGTCGGCCATGGCTTTCTCCTTTTTGCGGGAATTCCGTCGACGGGGGCGTCATAAAGGGAAGTCGATGAGCACGGCCTCACGGGCACATGCTCACCGGAATTTCTCGCCGCTAGGTCAGCAGGATGACCAACACCATGCCCCAGACGGTCAGCAGCGTGTTTCCGACGGCATAGGTGACGGTGTAGCCGAGACCGGGAATCTGGCTCTTGGCGCGGTCGTTGATCATGCCGAGCGAGGCCGTCGTGGTGCGTGCACCAGAACAGCACCCGAGCACAATAGCGTCGTCGAACTTGAAGAGATACTTGCCGACATACATCGCCAGGATCAGCGGCACCGTCGTGACAGCGACGCCCCAGAGAAACAGGCTGAATCCGAGCTGTTGCAGCCCGGCGACAAAACCCGGCCCCGACGAGATTCCCACCACCGCAATGAACATGTTCAGCCCAACCGAGTTCATGAACCAGACGGTCGGTGACGGGATTCGGCCAAAGGTCGGACGGACGGAACGCAGCCAGCCGAAGAAAAGGCCCGCAATCAGAACGCCGCCGGAGGTCGAAAGCGTGAGCGGCACACTGCCGGCCTTGTAAACGAACGCACCAAGCAAGGCTCCGATGGTGATCGCCGCACCGATGAACGCGACGTCCGCCACATCGGTCGCCCGGTCCGGATGACCCAACATCTTGGTCCCGGCCGCGACGTCCTGGGTGCGCCCGACGAGGGTGACGACATCGCCTCGCTGCAACTGCGTGTCCGCCAAAATCGGGATGTTGGTTGCGGTCGCACCGCGGACGATCCTCCGCAGAAACACGCCGCGCGCTCCCGGCAGATTTGCCAATTGGGCCAACGTTTTTCCGTCGACGTCTTTGTTGGTCACATAAACGTCGACGCCTTCGATCGGCACCGCCAGCAGTTCCCGATCATTAACTTCATCGGCACCAGCACCAACGAGACTTACCAACACTTCGCGGCGGCCGGCCACCGCCAGAACGTCTCCGGCGTGGATCACAGTGTCTGCCGTAGCATCCAGGATCTTCCCGTCCCGCCGAATAGCTTGCACAAACACACGCTGGTCTGGAATCAGCGACTCGGCTTCTGGTGACGTCTTGCCGACAACAGGCCCACGCTCCTTCACGCGAAACGCACGCAACTCAAATTGATGCCAAGCCGTGCCGGGGCCGCCGGCTTCCTTCTTGCCCCCGTGCTTCTCCTCATACCGCTTGCAGGCGGCTTCGAGATCGATGCCGAGGAGTGCCGGACCGATCAGCGCCAGAACAACGGCGGATCCGACCGTTCCAAAGATGTACGTGACGGCGTAGGCTACCGGCATGGCATCCAGGGTTTTCTTGGCTTCCTCGGGTGACAATCCAAGGCGGCCGATCGCATCGGTCGCCAGGCCCATTGACGCCGAGATCGTCTGCGAACCGGCATAGAGCCCCGCTGCAGAGCCGACGCTATAACCCGCCAGCTTCGCACCTACATAGGCGGCCCCGAGACAGAAGAAGCACACCACGACAGCAAACAGCGCCTGCGGAATGCCGTCCTGCGCGATGCCGCGCACGAATTGCGGTCCGACGCCGTAACCGATGGCAAACAGGAACAACAGGAAGAACACCGGTTTGAGAGGACTTCCGATCGTGATTCCAAGCTGTCCGATGATCACCGCCGCGATCAGGGTCGCGGTTACCGCGCCGAGACCAAGACCTTGATAGGTGAAGGACCCGAAGTAATAGCCCAGGGCCAGAGACAGGAAGATGGCAATCTCCGGGTAGCTGCGAAGCGTCTGCACGAACCAATCAATCATGATGTCACCCTCCCCTCTTCCAGCGCCCTTATTCCGCGGCAGCCTTGATCCCGTGCGCGCCCGAATGGCGATCACCGAGTTTCGCCAAAGCCTCTGGCCGCACGAGCTTCAGGCCCTCCATGGCGTCGTAGCCATGGATTTCCTTGACATCGAGCTTGCGCATGAAATCGATGGTTTCCTGCGTGATGACCTGGCCCGGCACCATGATCGGGAAGCCCGGCGGATAGGGAATGACGAAGCTCGCGGAGACGAGATCGGGCCCGCTCTTCAGCCGGCGATCGATCTCAGGATCGGCAAGGCGGATATACTCGCATCCCTGCGCGTCATAAGCGGAGAAGAAGCCAGCGCGAATATTGCCTTCATTGGTCTTTGTGCCGGCATCGCTGCGGAACGCTGCGTGGAAATGCGAGAAGTTCGGCAAGTCGGGCACGTCGGTCATCAGACTCTTGACCCGCGCTTCAAAGGTCTTTCGCGCATTCACCCCGCCCTGCTTCAGGCCACGGTCGACGTCACCGGCGATTTCGGCCAGCACCCGCACCAGATGCGCGATGTCACTGCGGGTGTTGTTGATGTTGGACTGGAGGAGAACCGAGTTGCGAGAGGTCTTGTTGACCTGGATGTTGTACTCGTTGGCCAGGATGCCCTTGAACTGCGTGCCGTCGTAGCCGGCGGTGCCGCACACCAAGGTCATGCGGGTCGGATCGAGGCAGAACTCATCGTCGTCCAGGCTCTTCAGGACGCTCGCCCAGTTCACGCCCGGCGCCAGATAGTCGGAGAATCCGCTCAGCCGGTACGGCGCCGGCACCATTTTGTCAGCGCCGAGGATGCGGAAATATTTCGAGATCAGCGGGTTATTGTTGACCGCTCGTCGGATCGCGAAGGCGACCTCTATTGCGTTGGCAACGAGGCCATACCCTTCGAGCTCCATCTGGCGTCGTGAAACGTCGAGACTTGCGATGAGCTGCTGGTTTGGACTGGTCGAGGCGTGTGTGAAGACTGCCTCCTTGAACTGCGCTTCGACCGTGTGGAAGTCGACGTCCTTGACCGACAGCATCGAACCCTGGCGGATGGCGGACATCGATTTGTGCGTCGAATTGGTCTGGTAGACGCGCAACCGGATCTGACGCGGATCGGGGATCAGCCGGGTCTTGAGCAACACTTCATCCGAAGGGTTCTTGCCGAGTTCGGCTTGTTGTTTCTCATAGGCTGCGACCGATTTCGGATCGCGCATCCAGGCCTCGATGTCGTTGGCAGCGCCCATCGCGGTGCGCTTCCTCAGGAACGGCGAGAAGCGCGCAAAGCCGAACCAGGCTTCATCCCAGAGGAAGATCAGGTCGGGCTTGATGGCGAGGCATTCCTCCATCACCCGGCGGGTGTTGTAGATGTGGCCGTCGAAGGTGCAGTTGGTGAGGTCGAGCATCTTGACCCGGTTTAGCCGGCCATCGGCCTTCGCACCCAGAAGCGCCTGCTTGATCGTCTTTAGCGGCACGGCGCCATACATCGAATACTCCGTCATCGGGAAGGCTTCGACATAGAGCGGCTGAGCGCCCGACAGCACCATGCCGTAGTGATGCGACTTGTGACAGTTGCGGTCGACGATCGCGATGTCACCCGGCGCAAGTAGCGCCTGGACTGCCATCTTGTTCGACGTCGATGTCCCGTTGGTCACGAAGAAGACGCGATCCGCGCCCAGCGCGCGCGCTGCCTTATCCTGCGCCTTCTTGATGTTGCCGGTCGGCTCCAGCAGGCTGTCCAGGCCGCCGGTGGTGGCGCTACTCTCGGCCAGGAACAGGTTCGGGCCATAGAATTCACCCATGTCGCGAATCCAGTCCGACCTGAAGACTGATTTACCGCGCGCGATCGGTAGCGCATGGAACGTCCCGACCGGACGCTGTGCATATTTCTTGAGATTGTCGAAGAACGGCGTGTCGTAGCGATCCTGGATACCTTCCAGGATGGAGAGATGGAGTTCCAGAATCTCTTCGACCGAATAGAAGATCCGCCGAGCCACGTCGGCTTCGGGGTTTCCAGCCATCTCCTCGACGTTGCGGTTGGACATCAAATAGAGATCGAGTTCGGGGCGCACCCGCTTGATGATGTGCGCGAGCCGGAGCGCCGAAGCGTCGGACTCGTCCTTGAGGCCGGCCGCCGCCGTCATCGAACGGAGCACGGGCGCCCCATGACGCGAGCGCAGCGCAAAGCCTTCGTTGATGATGACGGCTGCAATGTTGGGATTGACCATCACCGCACAGAAGGCGTCCTCGAGGCTTCCGACGATGACCGGCTCATAGATGAACGCGTCGACGGGACGCCGCAGCCGCCGCCATTCGGTTGCGAGGTTTTGCCAGTTGGTGGCGGCAACGCCCGTCACGATCAGGGTCTCGAAATAGGGTCGGCGCGCCTCGCTGCGGCCGAACGCGGGCGGCAACAGGTCTAGGGCGCCACCGTTGCCGTCTTCGTTCACACTCCAGTCGCCGGCGTGCTGACGGAACGAGCGGGTCATTAGCGCCTGCACAATCCGGGTCGACAGCGCCAATGATGTCGCGGCATCGTCGGCGGCGGCGCTCTCCTTCAGGGCCGCCATCAATTGCAGGCCGGGATAGCCGTGAAACTCCTCGATCACCGCGAGGTCGTTGAGCAGGGCCTCATATTTGGAGCGGTCACCGGTGCCGCCCGCCCAGGCCTTTGCCGCTTCGACCAGGTCGCGCCATTGGTCGGCACGCGCTCCGGGCCCCGAGAAGAACTGATCGATCCGGTGATCCTGAACTTGCGTTTCCTTTGTCATCGCGCTCTCCCGCTCGCGTGTATTGGCTGGAGCAGAAGTTGTTGTCCCCGGAACAGCGGAGGCTTGATCCAAATCAAGCCACCTGTCAGCTTGTTGTTTGCTTAGTCGGGATCGAGCCTCCTCGTTGCTCGCAACGCAGCAAGGCGATCAAGAGAAATGTCACGGGGATACCGAGGGTCAACGCCGGGACCTGGACGGTCACATACGCACCCGTCGCCGCTCCGATACCAAAGGCCGCCAGGATCGTCCCGAAAACCATGGGGCGTCCGAAGGGACGCGGATCAGAACAACCTGCAAGAGCGTTGAAGAAGCTTTCGATTGCCCGGCGAAGATTGGTCGTTGCCATCACCGAGCTGTAACTCCACGCTTCAACCCGAGGAAAGCTTGCCGCCTGCATCGCGGCGACGAGGGAAATGCCGAGTGTGCCGGCCACGCCGGGAGTCCGGTTGTGCAGAATCGCGACCACAATCAGGAAAATAATTTCGACGAGGAGGCTGATTGGTGCGGCGCGGGCGCCAACGAGGCGACGGAGCCAACAAGCCATGATCACGCCGATAACAAACGCAGCCAGTGACGGAAGGTAGTGCAGGGCCCTCGCCCACTCTTGCTCCATTGCGTTGATCCACAGAAACAGCATGTTCGCGGTCTGCGCATTGGCGAATACGCGGTGAGTGATCCAGCTATAGGCGTCGATATATCCGCCGGCGAGCGCCAGCAGCGCCGCGATGGCGAGGGTTTCCTCGCGGTGGAAATCCAGGTCAGTTGCGCGATTTCACGATATGTCCTGATCCATTCGCAACCGACTCTAAAACCGGCACTAGCGGTGACCCGAGTTGGGATCTGCCTGCCCAAACGGCTTGATCTGAATCAAGAGTTTCTCGAGACGCGATCCGACCTTGGAACCGACCTGCTGGGAGGATCGCTCCAATGGACACCATCAAATGGGTCATTTCGACCGCGCCGGAAATTTTTCTGCTGCTGGCAGTAGCGCTCGGAACGATGCTTGGGCGAATGCGGATTGCAGGATTTTCAATCGGAACCACCGCCTGCACATTGATCGTGGCCGTGATACTTGGACAACTCGGAAACTTCGTCATCCCTCCCTTGTTCAAGTCGATCTTCTTCAGCCTGTTCGTATTCACGATCGGCTATAAGTCGGGGCCGGAATTTTTTGCTTCGCTGAGCATCCGGACGCTGACGCAAGTGGGCCTGGCCATGGTCGTGGCCTTCACCGGCCTTGCCATCGTTCTCGCCTTCGCCTTTTCCTTTCATTTGGATTCGGGCACAGCTGCCGGTCTTGCGGCCGGCGCTCTCACTCAGTCGTCCGTGATAGGAACGGCGTCGGGTGCGCTTGCGCAGCTCGATCTGCCCGACGATGTCGTGCGTCAGCAGCAGGCGAATATCGCGGCGGGTTATGCCGTGACCTATATTCTTGGCTACATCCTGACCCTGATGTTTGTTCCCTTTGCCGCACCCTGGCTTATGGGCGTCGATCTCAAGGAGGAAGCCGCCAAGCTCGAAGCCGAGCTGTCCGGCGGCAAAGCGCCGAAAAGTGGAAATCTCGGGTACCAGAAATTCAAGGCGCGAGCTTACCTTGTCGCGGTAGCTGCCGGGCAGACGGTTGGTGCGATCGAAGATCGTATCGGTCATCGTGTCGTCGCCGACCGAATCGTCCGTGGCGGCAATGACGTCGAACCGGTCAGGAAGACCGTTCTCGAAGCCGGCGATGAAATCGTCCTCGCCGGACCGACAGCGGCCCTCGTCCGGGCCGGAGCCTCGATCGGCCCCGAGATTGAAGGCGCCGAGGTGCTGCGCGAAGTCCTGGGCGATGCGCTCGGTGTCCTCGTCAATAATCGGGCACTGCATGGCCGAACCTTGCGCGAAATAGCCGATAGCGTCGGTGACGCCGCACGCGGTGTATTTCTGCGCGACCTGACCCGCACGGGACAGGAAGTTCCGGTCACCCCCGAAACCAGGATCTATTTGGGCGACATCATGACGCTGGTCGGCGCTACCCACGACGTGGAACGGGCTGCGGCAAAGGTCGGACAGGTGCTGCGCTATGGTGACCGGAGCGATATCGCCTTTCTCGCCGCGGGAATTGCCGTCGGCCTGCTGACGGGACTGCTGAGCTTGAAGATCGGCTCTTTCGCCCTGACGCTCGGTGGCGCCGGCGGCGCCCTGCTCGCTGGCCTCGTGTGCGGCTGGCTGCGGTCGCGCCGGCCGACCGTCGGGAGCTTCCCGCCGGCCGCGCAGCAAACGTTGAGCGATCTCGGACTTGGCGGGTTCATTGCGGCCATCGGGCTTGTCAACGGGCCAGCAGCGCTTGCGGCCATTCAGGCGCACGGCTGGATGCTTCTCAGCATGGGCGTGGTCGTTACGCTAGTTCCGCTAACTGTCGCCACCCTTGTGGCGTATCGCGTCCTCCACATGAACCCCATCATCATCTGTGGTGGACTCGCCGGCGCGATGACGGTGGATGCGGCGATCACCGGATGCTGCGAACGAGCGGACAGTCAGACCCCCGTGCTCGGGGTCGCCGTGCCCTATGCGGTCGGAAACGTACTTCTGACGATCCTCGGCCCCGTGATCGTGGCAATCACCTATACCGGGTGAAGCTGTGACCGCGGGCCCCATTGATCCAGATCAACGGTACCGGGTCCCGTCAGGAAAGGCTTTCGTTACCCGGCCGCGGCCAGGTTCGGCAAAATCGGGATGCACGCCATGCTTCGATATCTGGTGCGTGTTTTTATCATCTACACGGCCGTCGTTATGGTGCCAGCCGTTTCGGCCTTCGCTGATGAGCGGCCCGCGGAGCAGACCATCCAGGAGGAAGTGTGGGCGATCCCGGTCACGCTGCCTACGATCGCGTATGTCGTCCGTCCCGTCGGCAAGGGTCCTTTCCCGCTCGTGGTCATGAACCACGGTGTTTCGCTCAACCAGCGAGAACGTGGATTCTTTCCGCTCGTCGAATTCAGGGACGCGGCGATGTGGTTCGCGCGGAGAGGCTACATGGTCGTTGCGCCCTCCGGTACCGGATATGGCGCAGCCGCACTCGATGACCCGGAACGCGGCTTGTACTCTCTGTTCTTTTCAAAGGTCGGCGGTTGCGACAATCCGAACTTCCAGGATGCCGGACGCGCCGTGGCTCTGATCGACAAGTGGATCATCGAATACATGAGCGACCAAAAGCTGATCGTGCCGGACAATGTCATTGTCGTCGGCCAATCCGCCGGCGGCTGGGCCGCCATCGCGCTGTCGAGCGAGAACGTCCCGGGGGTGCGCGCGATCGTTACATTCGCCGCTGGCCGCGGCGGCCGCGTCGGCGGCAAACCGAACAACAACTGCGCGCCCGACAGATTGGTCGCAGCGACCGGTGAATTCGGACGCACCGCTCGCACCCCCATGCTGTGGATCTACATCGAGAACGATACGTTCTTCGGTCCAGAATTATCCAGGCGAATGCACGCGGCCTATACCGGGGCCGGCGGAAACGCCGAATATCACCTGCTTCCCCCGTTCGGCAATGACGGACATTTTCTGGTCAGTTCGCCCGATAGCCTTCCGTTGTGGACGCCGCTGGTCGGGGCGTTCCTGGACAAGCACAAATAGACTGACGCCGGCAGAGCGATGGAGGCGAGCGATGACAAGGCAACAGTCCTGCCGATACCACGGCCAATCAAGCGTGGTGACTGCACTGTCCTTAATCTCACTGCTGAATTTCGGTATTGGGACTGCTTCCGGGCAACAGGCCGCGAAGCCGGAAGGCAGCCCGGCAAGCGAGAAGCCGGCCGGCCAGGAGTTCGCATTGCGTGGCCAGCGCGCGGCACGTGAGATTAAGTATTCGGATTGGCGCAAGTTCTGTTTCAAGACTCCTGGCACGAACATGGTGTGCCGGACATCGATCAGCGGTACGTTTGAGACAGGCCAGTCCGCGGTCCGCATCGATCTGACCGAACGCGAGGGCGACAAGGCCGCGCGGCTGCAAATATTTCTTCCCGTAGGCCTCTACCTGCAGGCCGGCGTAAAGATCACGATCGATCAGGGCGCCGTCCACCGGATTCCCTACATCTGGTGCCTCACCAACACCTGCATCGCAGCCGACGTGGCCGACCCCAAGTTGATCAAGGAAATGGAAACAGGCCAGAAGCTCCTGCTCGAGGTCGTGGACTCCAGCGTCTTGACAGTGACCACGGCATTGCCAGTCAACCAGTTCGCCGCGGTTCGGCAAGGAACTCCGACGCAAACGTTCGAGCAAAGTATCGATGAATGATGCGTAGCGTTCGCGACAGCAAACAACCTACGCCGCCCCGGCCACTACCCTTTCGATCGGCTCGATCAGGGACTTCGCCCCGAACGGCTTTGTAAGATAGGCAATGCAGCCGGATTCGATTGCGGCCACGCGGACGGCGGGATTGTCATTGGCGGTGATGTAAATAACTGGCAAGGAAATGCCCGCCGCTTTGAGACGATGCCGCAGTTCGATTCCAGATTCGTTGTTCAGGTTGATGTCGAGAACCACACAACATGCCGAATCGAAATCGCCGTGATTCTGGAACTCTTCGGCGGACGAAAACAGAACGCTGTCATAACCGTGCTGACGTAGCAGCCGCTTTACCCCCTTGAGCATGCCAAGATCATCATCGACCACAAAGACGACATTCCGATTTCGCAAGGTAGCTATCCTGATATGTCCATCACGCTCTGGGATCTTTCCAGAAAGCGATCTGAAAGTTGTCGGGTCCGCCGAAGCCCATCAGGTCGTGGTTTCCTCGACTCATCACACTATTTTGGTAAGCTCTGAGTCCCGCATTTCCTATTGTCCCGTAGGACAATGGAGACCCGTTTTCTGTTGATGAGTTTCTTAAGTCGTCTGTCCGGTATCCGACAGATCTCGCAAAATCCCAGCACGCTCGGCAAGAGAGACCAACTCCGCGAGGGACTGGACCTGCAGCTTCTCCATTACTCTGTGGCGATGCGCCTTGATCGTGCGTTCGGTCGCGCCCAATACGTTGGCGACCTGCTTGTTGGTCTTGCCGCGAATGACAAGATCGAAGACTTGGCGCTCGCGCGGCGTCAGCGTCGCGACATGAGCACGCACGACGTCAAGCTTGCTTCTCTGGCTGCGCGCTGCCTGATGGTGAGCCAAAGCCCGTTCAACTGCACCAAGAAGCTCCTCTGACGATACCGGCTTGGTGAGAAAATCGTCCGCGCCTGCCTTGATGGCCCGCACCGTCGTCGGGACATCCGCATAGCCAGTGAGAAACACGATCGGCAAGGTCGAGCCGATTTCGCTCAGACGCCCCTGCAGCTCCGGACCGCTCAGTCCCGGTATTCGCACGTCGAGCAGAATGCAACCCAATTCACTTTCGCTCGGCAAGCGATCGAGCAAATGCTGAGCCGACGGATAAGTCGCGACCTCATAACCGGCTTTCTTCAAACGACGTTCGATCGCCGTCCGAAAGGAAGCGTCGTCATCAACAACATGAACAAGCCCCGGCAATGGACACCTCTAGGATAAAGCTAGCAGCAGAGACAAACGAAACACCGCGCTACCTTCATTCTGATTTTCCGTCCAGATACGTCCCTTATGCGCCTGATAATTGCAGAGATGAAATTAGGTTCGATGAGGGCGAGCCCTCACCTTCGCCGTGAAAAATTACGCTGAGATGTCTGCCGAAGTGTCCGGCCACATCCCCGAAAATAGTCCACCCATCCTACCCGGACATTGGCCTTCCGGTCATTGTCCGAGAGGACAATGACCCTCGATACAATAGCTCACCGCCACATGGTCTGGTTTAACACGATCCTGGCGGGAGCCAGCCATTCAATTTTAGGTAGTTGACAAGGCCGGGCCTCGGGGATGCGAACAAATTGTCTCAAACAGGGACAGGTCCATGCTTGTCAATGTCAACGCCCATCCTGGCAGTAAGCCGAAGCCGCTTGGGCAGCTTGGTGAGCTTTCGCGCGCACGGGTAATCCCGAGCGAATTCAAATACAACAGGGGAACGGAGATCTTTGGGGAGACGGAGCCTGCCGACTATATCTACCAGGTCGCGGACGGTGCGGTTCGCACCCACAAGCTCCTGTCCGACGGCCGCCGCCAGATCGGCGCATTCCACCTGGCCGGCGACATTTTTGGGTTGGAGAACGGTGCGGCCCACCGGTTTACCGCGGAAGCAATCGTCGATACGACAGTACGGCTGATGAAACGATGCAGTCTGGAGCACGTTGCGGAAACCGACGCGCTGGTGGCGCTCGATCTCCTCAATATGACAACGAGCAACCTCCGGCATGCCGAGGACCACATGCTGCTGCTGGGGCGCAAGACCTCACTCGAGCGCGTGGCCGCATTCCTGCGCGAGATGGACCCCCGGCTGACGGCCGCCGGAGTGATGGCGCTTCCGATGTCTCGCCGCGATATCGCCGACTATCTCGGCCTGACGCTCGAAACGGTCTCCCGGGCGCTGTCACATCTTCACGGCATGGGTATTCTCGGATTTCTCGGCCAGACCCAGCGGCAAATCGTGCTGCTGGACCGGGTGCGATTGGCTGAGCTGGACCTTTAGCGCGAAGCTAGATCGCTACTTCAGTTCCCGACAGCCCGCCGAACCAGGCGCCAAAATAGCCGGCGTAAAGAGCTGGCGATTCGAGATTCATCGAATGCCCAATGCCCGGCACCGTGACTAGCCGACAATCTGGCATTGCTGCTGCCATAGTCTTGAGATCGGCAGGAGCAATCCAGCCATCCTTCTCGCCCCACAACACCAGATGCGGATGCCAGATCTCCGCCATGCGCCGTTCCAGGTCGCCGTTCTGCCGCTCAAGATTGAGGTTGAAGGGCGTACCGAGCCAGACGCCCTCGGACACACCGAATGTCTGCTCCAGGATGCGTTCGTAGAACGCCTGGAGCTCAACGAGGCCCTCGCGAAAGCGCGGCTTGGTGTTTGGCGCAAGGCTCTCGGGGACGAACAGAGAGGCCGCAGCGGTAGCCATGACCGCGCGCGTCACCTCCCGGCTCGTCATCATCATGCGAAACAAGTCGGTCTGCTCGGCATTGAAAGCCATGCCCAGCGGCGTGACCGGATCCAGCGCGAACACCCTTCCAAACCGATCGGGCTGCTTGAGCAGCATGCGTGCCGCGATGATGCCGCCCGTGGAGTGGGTGGCGAGATGGCAGAAGGAAATCTGCAACTCATCGAGGGCGGCCAGCATGTCGAGCGCGTGCTGGCGCATGGAGTAGTTGGAAAAATCGGGCGTTGGCGGCGGCCGGTCGCTCTCGCCGCAGCCGCGCCAGTCGATGCCTATCACACGGACGCCGCTAGGAAACAGCGGTGCGGCGAGTTCGATCCAGTCCTTGCTGGCGAGATTGCCGTGGATGAAGACGACGGTGACATCACCTTCCCCCCATTCTCGCCAGCCGAGCTGGACCTCGCCCGCTCGCACCCTTGCCACGATCAGGCTCCTACTTGTTCAGGCCGGCGGTCGGCGAAGCGCCGGGCGGCGTTGGTGCAACACCGACCGTCATCTCGTTGGAAGGGCCATTGACCAGACGGTCGATGGCGATCGGCGAATTGACGACGACGTTGCCGAGCTCGACGAAGTCAACGACATCGGTCGGGAATTGCACCGGATTGTCCGTATGGATGAAGTGACCCGTATCGGGGTAGATCTTCACCGCTGGACGATTGCCCGCGGCCGCCATGCGCTCGATGAACGGAACGATGACACCACCCGCGAGATCCTTCAGCCCGTTCAGGGAGGTCCCCGGGATGAACGGCTCCTTGGCGCCGAAGGCGAGGAAGATCGGCGCCTTGATCTGCGTTAGACGCCGGTAGAGGTTCTTCGGGTCATCCTTCTGCAATTCGACCACCATTCCATAAATGTCGAAGATGAAGACATTCGACCATTGCTCCAGTTCTTTCGGATTGCCTTTGGTCAGGCCTACCCGCTGCTCTGTATGCAAACGGGCATATTCGCTGTCGTTCATGAAGTACCCGCTCTGGGACTTCGACACGGCGCCCGTCGCGGGATCGCGCTTCTTGAAGTAGTAGAAGTCGCGGATGTTTTGCTCGGTGCGTGCGATTTCACTGTCGAGAATGCCGGTCTGGTCCCACACCGCCCGCCACTTGCTGAAATCGCGGCCAAACCCGGGATCGAACAGCTTGGCCGTCTTGCCGGGGGCGAACGCGACTTCGGCCGGATACTCCTCCAGTCCTGCCGGCGCTTCGAGAATAAGTCCCCGCACCGCGTCCGGCCAGTTGAGCGCATAACCCAGGACGACCTGCCCGCCGAGCGAGTGACCCAGGTAGTACGCCTGCTTGACGCCCAGCTGGTTGACGACCAACTCATGAACGACGTCCCGCATATCCTGCATCGATCTGGCCGGGTTCTTGTCGAGATTGCCCGGACCGGACATGCCATAGTGCGGCAAGTCGGGCGCAATGACGCGAATGCCGCTTTCCACGGCCTGTTTGATCACGTTGCCGTAGTGTCCGGCAAACGCACCCTTGCCATGAACGACCACCAGGACCGGCGGATTGCGATCGGTGCCGGCATACTCGTCCATATAACCGATCTGCCAGGATGTAGCTGTGCTGTCCTTGACTGTCGTGTATTTGACCGGGAACGGATAGGTCACGAAATCCTTCCAGAACGATTTCTTCGGGTCGATATCGGTCGCGACCGGCGCCACGCGATAGTTCTTCGCAACGAACTGCTGTTGCCTGTTCAGGCGCGCCACATCTTCGAGGAAGGCCACGAGCTTTGCATCGTGCTTCCTGTTGTTGATGATCGAGAACACCCCGTAATGCGCGATCGGGGATTCCTCGGCGATCAGGTCGGCACCGGGAATTTTGTCGACAGCGCGTTGCGCCAGCTTGAAGTTGAGCCATAGGTCGTTGGTGATGTGCATCACCAACGTCCTCGACCTGATACGGTCGAGATACGGGTTGATGTTGTGGGTTTCGCCGACTCGATTGCGCCAGACGAGGTCAACGGCGTCGTATATCGCAGCGCGCTTGGTGACACTCGATCCGGCCTTCTCGTTCGGCGGATCCCAGTAGAACACTTCCGGTTGAACCGCCGTGAAGGCCTGCGACGTGCGATACGCCAAATCGTAGCCCGTGAGCCCGAGCACCGACCAGCCGAAGGCGACACCCGGCAATGGATGTTTCTCTTTCGGCAGATTGTAGTAATTGCCCTTGGTCGCTTGCCATACCGGGTCCGATTCGATCGCGGCCGTCATCAGCTGGAAGGTCCAATTGCCCACCGGATCCTCAGCGTCGGACTGCGTGGTGCCACCGATCGGCATCAGGGCTTGAACGTATTCCGGATGCATGACGCCCCAGACGTAGGTCTGCGTTCCTCCCATGGAAACACCGGCCAGTGCGACATTCGCTACCTTCAGATGATCGCGCAGCATGCGGAAGTTGGCCTGCACCATGTCGTAGTAGCTGTATTGCGGGAATTTTGTCCCGACCCCGTCCGACGGCTTGCTGGCGCCCCACGTGCCCAGGGGATCAACCATCACGACGTAGTAGCGGTCGGTATCGATCGGGCGACCGGGGCCGATGATGGGAACGCTGCCGGACAACGCCGTACCCTTGACCCACTGCTCGTACATATCGGTGGAGTCGCCGGAATAGTAGGAACTGATGACCACCGCATTGGTGATTTCACCGGCCGCGTTGCGGCGCGGGGTGCCGACGGCGATGTAGGCCGTTCTCAGCTTGCCCGCACCGAGGGATTCCAGCGTCGTGCCGCCCTCGCCGCCGAATTCCCATTTCGATGGATCGGCGAGCTCGTAACGCCCGCCCAGCCGGAAGTTCGGAATCTCATAGTACTGCTTCAGCCCGTCGTGCTGCACTTGCGACGATCGGCGCGTGAAGGGCTGCGCTACCGCAAGCGAGGTAGCGACCAGAAGTAACACAAAGCTGACGATGCAACGCTTCATGATCTCCTCCCCTAAAGAGACAGTCTGACCAGTACTTTCTTGCAAACCCGTAGGAGAGCGGCCCCGGGCGCCCCTTGACATATCTCAAGGGTCCCTTGTCCGAACGAGACATCCAATGCCTGATCTCGTTGGGTGCTTCATGCCGTTCCTTGCCCTCGGCTCCTACCGCATACGCTACGAGCTGGACGGGCCCGAGGCCGGGCCAGCTTACGTGCTGGTCAACGGGTTGACGCAGTACGCAGAACTGTGGGGCGCCTATCGCGACGCGCTGATGGCGCGAGGATTCCGCGTCGCCACGTTCGACCTGCTGGGCCAGGGCGCGTCGGACAAGCCCGCGCTGTTCATCAGTCAGGATGACCAGGTGGCGGCGCTGGCTCTGCTGATCGACCGGCTCTGCGATGCCCCGGTTTTCCTTGGTGGCATCAGCTTCGGCGGGCTTATCGCGTTGCGGTACGCGATTGACCATGGCGACCGGATAGCCGGACTGGCGCTCATGAGCACCTTCGCAGAGCTATCGCCGCAGTTGCTACTACTCGGCAACGCTTTGCGTACCGGTCTGATCCTGGGCGGGACGGGCTACCTGCAGGATTTGTTACTGCCAATGAATCTGTCCGACGCATGGCTTGGACCGCAGCTTGGCAACCTCGAAGCGATCAAACGACAGGGCTGGCTTACCAATGACGTCTACGCCCTGCAGAACCTGATGGAGTCCTTTCTCGAATTCAAACCTCTGACGCCTCAGCTTCATTCGATCGGCGTTCCGACGATCATCCTGAACGGCGAGTTCGACTTTCTTACCCCGCGCGCGCTCCATGATTCCCTGCGGCTCCAAATTCCCGACAGCGCACTCGTCATCATTCCACGCGCCTTTCACGCTTTCACACTGGAAAAGCCGGCGCTGACGGCCGACCTGCTTTCCAGGTTCGCCGAGGATGTTCTCTCAAGGAAATGGAAGGGCGATCGCACAGTATGGATAGCCCCTGAGAACGCGGGTGAACCGCTAATCCCCTTCCCTAGGGGTCACGATCATCTGCGCGCCATTCCGGCGCACGAGACGCCGTCATGAGCACATTTCTTGGTCCCCTCGATGCGACAGGTCGCGTGCCGCCCCAGCAGCAGACGCGCGTTGCCACGTTCCTGTTGTCCTGTCATGCCGCTATGGTCAGACAGCTTGCGATCGCCCTCGCCTTGCAAACGAAAGCCGCATGGCACACGGAATTGAATTCGCAGCTCTACCGCGAATCCGAAATCGTCTCGCTGTTACTCCGAGCGACCTCGTGGGCGCCCGATCCGGAACTACTGTTTCTGCTTCCATCGTGGGAAACAGCCTGGCTGCCCAGGCCAACCGAAGGCGTCGCCGATCGCGCGCAGGCGTTCATTATCGACATAGCCGCACTCGGCCATGCCCTGCATGCCGTCATACGGCCCGCGGCCCTACTGCCGGAATCAGGGCCATTGCTGGATCCATTCGCGCTGGCCTTGCGGAAGATCGAGTTTGAAAGCAATCGGCTGATCCAGGCGCAAATCCTGTTCCTGAAAAGCGCCGATCTGCTGCCGTTTCGCAGCGCTGTGAACGCGGCCGTCGAAAGCCGTCACGCGCAGGTGCGCAAGCTGTGGGACGACATGCTGTCCGGCATCGGTGTGGAACGCGGCATCGACCGATAGGCAGCGATCCCGGCAATGGCTTCGAATCCCAAGGCGGAAGCCTTGATACAGATCAAAGCCTCCGGCCGGCGCCGCTACACGCTCGGTTGCGAGCCTGCAAGTGCAAGCGATTTCGGAGTGTCCAATGAAAGCCGTCTCCGTAGAAGAAGCGGTCGCCTTGATACCCAACGGTGCCACCGTGATGGTCGCCGGCTTCATGGGAGTGGGAACCCCGGAGCGACTGCTGGACGAATTGGTCAGGCAAAGGAAATCCGAGCTCTCCATCATCAGCAATGACGCCGCTGTCCCCGGCAAAGGCGTAGGGAAACTGTTCGACGCAGCGCTGGTCTCGACGTTGACCACGAGCCACATCGGACTCAATCCGAACGTACAAAAACAGATGATGGCCAACCAAGTCGCCGTCAACCTGGTGCCGCAGGGCACGTTCGTCGAGCGTATCCGGGCTGGCGGCTGTGGCCTCGGAGGCGTGCTGACGCCGACGGGCGTCGGGACCATGGTCGAGGAAGGCAAGCGCAAAATTGAAGTCGACGGCAAGCATTTCCTGCTCGAAACGGCGCTTCGCTCGGATTTTGCACTGATCCATGCGTTCCTGGCTGACTACCTCGGCAACCTCGCTTACGCCCTGACCGCACGCAACTTCAATCCCGTCATGGCAATGGCGGCCGATACCGTCATCGTTACCGCAGAGCACATTGTTCCTGTCGGCGTCATTGCGCCCGACCATGTCATAACGCCGGCGCCGCTCGTCGACTACCTCATCGCCAACGGGTGATCCATGGATGCTCAATCGATCATCGCGCGACGGGTGGCACGCGAACTTCGCGCAGGTAACCTTGTCAATCTCGGCATCGGAATTCCAACCCTGGTCGCGAACTTCGTCCCGTCCGATCTCAAGGTGTTTTTTCAGTCGGAGAACGGATTGATCGGCACGGGACCCATGCCGGAACAAGGCATGGCCCACCCGCTGCTTACGGATGCCGGCGGACGGCCGATCAGCGCCCTGCCCGGCGCATGCGTCTTCGACAGCGCGATG
>Ga0193713_1000128_pt1 | contig 23594 bp, 18 predicted proteins | sample H3a2metaG_FD_143054 | JGI IMG/M metagenome (GOLD analysis project Ga0193713, IMG submission 143054) | Soil microbial communities from a riparian zone of the East river system, Colorado, United States - H3a2 | ecosystem: Environmental > Terrestrial > Soil > Riparian zone | place: USA: East River... | reverse complement strand
GCGAAGTGGACGTTCGTGCCCAGCGCCAGCACGGCGAGCGCCGCGACCCGGGCCGATCCGTACAGGGCCGCCCAGTACCACATGACCGCCAAGGTGGCGAGCGCCATAACCACGGACACGCCCCGCAGCGTCCATTCGCTGGTTCCAAAGAGCATCGAGGCGACGGCGCAAGGGTGATAGTACGCGGGCGGTTTCTCGCTCAGGAAGCCGTCGGGGGTCCGGGGAAGGAGCCACCGGCCGCCCTCCACGATGTCCCGCACGATCACTCCGCTGCGGCACTCGTCGATGTTGATGAGCTCGGGCCGGCCGAGGCCCCAGAAGTAGAGCAGGCCGAAGGCAGTCAGCAGTGCGGCCGGCACGAGTCGATCGTCAGAAATTCGCATCAAGGCACGTGACGATTGGAATGAGTCGGATAAAGATCCCGGTGAATCCCCCGGACAATCTGCGCTTCGCCGATCAGGGTCGGAAGAAGAATCGCGAGGAGGGCGAGGACCGACCGCGCGGGAGAAGAGGCCCGACGGGCAAAGTACACGGCGGCCATCGCGGCCAGGACGGCCAGCGCGGGATAGATCGGATTGATGTACCAGAAGTGTCGCGTCGGGATGACGGAAAAGAGGACGAGGGAGGCCGCCACCCAGGTCAGCGAGAGGAATCCGATCTCCCCGCCGAAGAGCGGACGCGACCGGATCTCCCCGACGGCGCGCTTTCGTCGATCCCAGATCCAGGCGCCCGCCGCCGCGAGGATCAGGAGAACCTCGGGCTGCCTCACGAGGATCGAGAAGTAGTACAGCGGAGAAGATTCGCGCTGACCCAGGGACGACGTCCCTTTCCCCACCACGTCCTGCGCGAACATGGCTCCGAGGAACCGCGCGTTCCCCTCCGCGCGGTATCGCACCCACGCCCAGCCGCCGACGAGAAAGGCGAACAGGAGGAATCCGGCGAGGAGTCCCGGCGCGCGCCGCCGGAGCAGATCCCGCCGCCGCGCGAGGTAAATCGCCGCCATGGCGACGGTCGGAAGGATCGCGAAACTTTTCGCAAGGAAACCCGCGCCGAGCCCGGCCCCCACGGCGATTCCCGCCCATCGAGACGATTCGAGGCGGAGGACACCGAAGGACGCGAGCGCCAGGAACAGCGTGAGGACGGCATCCGCGTTGGCCGATCGCCCCGAGTGTTTCAGAAAGAAGGGAAAACAGGTCGCCAGGAGGAGTCCGGCCAGCAGCGCCGTCCGGCGGTCGGCGGCCTGCCGGACGCAGGCCATGGTGAGGACGACGCACAGGGCCGCCGCGCATGCGGACGGGAATCGGAGCGCGAACGGGCCGACGCCGAAGGTCGAACAGGATCCCGACATCAGCCAGACGGCGAGGGGCGGCTTGAGGTTCTCGTAGTCCGGGACGCCGCGGTACGTCGTCACGATCCAGTCGCCGCTGCGGAACATCTCGAGGGCCGAGACTTCGTACCGTTTCTCGTCCCAAACGGAGAGTTCCGTACGATTCAGGAAGGCGAACGCGTTGACCCCGGCCAGGAACCCGATGAGCGCGACGACGAGCCCGTCATGCCGCAGGAGCCAGATCGAGGTTCGACGGATCATTCTTGGGAGGCGGAATCGAGCGGCCCGGGCAGGCCCGGGAGAATCACCGACCCGGCGCCGGGGCCGCGCCCCGAAGTCGATCGTCCAGGGCGAGCATGACGAGGGCGCCGAACGAAATCGCCCCCACCCACGGCAATCCCGCCATCACGGAAACCGCCAGACACGCGCCGCATTCGAGGAGCCGCTCCAGCGCGGGGGATCGCCGACGGACCGCCACCGGCCCGGCGAGGAAGGCGGCGCAGCAAGCCAGGCTGACGGTCGCAAGTTCCGCGTGGGACGACGTCGTACGGATCGTCGCGCCGAAGGCCGCCATGACGGTCCCGGCGATGCACGCCCAGCGGAAGGGCCATGTCGGCAGCGCCCGCGGGATCACGGTCTTGCGGTCCCGAATTGTTCTTCCGAGCGCATACTCGATCCCCTTGGCCGCGAGAACAATCGACCCGACGAGGAATCCGGTCCGGACAAGTTCCGGAGACCGCCGCTCGGGATGCGCCAGGAATATGAAGATCAGGTGGCCCACCCAGACGATCAGCGGCGCGTACAGGGTCCGCACAACCCGCGCGAACTCGCGGCCCTGAACGAGGTTGGCGTTGGACCAGGAGTAACCGCGCGAGACCGGCAGGCCCGAGGCGGGGCGCCATCGGGGAAAGAACCGTGGGACCGCCTCGCGGTAGCTCTTGTAGGCCGGGCCGAGCCGCTCTTCGAGATCCCGCTCCTCGTTGCGGATGGTCAGGTAATACGTGACGGCGAAGACGACGCCGTACGCCGCCGTCAGCCAGGGCCGGTTGATGGCGAGGCAGATGCCGAGGTCGATCAGCGCGTTGGCCAGGTAGAACGGGTTCCGGGTCCAGCGATAGGGACCCGAGGTGGCGAGTCCTCCGGCCAGCCAGAGACTTCCCTTGGCCCAGAAATGGAGCAGGATGCCGGGAATGAGCAGAGTCCAGGCGGCGAACAGCCAGGGAAGACGGATGTGCGCGACCAGGAACCCCAGGATGATCAGGGAGCGGCGCATCGTGCCGCGGCGCAGGAGATAACGGGCGGCCGGCTTCCACCAAGCCGACGTCGCACTCTCCGCCGGGGTGACCGGTGCGGGAGCGTCGATTGCCGATTCCAGGTTCATAAACTGAACTTCATGGGGCGCCGGATCGTCCCGGACGGCGCAGGGAGCGAGGGGGCCGGCTTGATTCCCATTCCACACGCGAAGGATAATACGCTCCCCGGTCCAAGGCATTCCAGAAGTTAAAGACGGAAGCACGGGCTCGTTCTTGCGCCAATCCCGCATCAGCGCGGGTTCGATGCCGCTGTCAATGAAGCGGGCGGGGCGCTAGGATTGTTCCGGTATCCCCGATCGGGTTTTTCACATTCGAGCGTTCCAACCTGCCGGATCGGGGAGTGGGACGGAAGCCCAAGGGACGCGGCGGAGGCAGTCTTGGGCCGGGTCAAGGCGGTCCTCTTCGACCTCGACGGCGTCCTGGTCGACGCCGCCGACTGGCATTACGAAGCCTTCAACCGGGCCCTCGGACGATTCGGATACACGATCACGCGGCCGGAGCATCTCCAGACCTACGACGGCCTGCCGACCCGGAACAAGCTCGAGATCTTGAGCCGGGACAAGGGGCTGCCCCCCGCGCTCCACGCCACCATCCATCAGTTGAAACAGGAATTCACCCGCGACCAGATCATCGCCTCGTGCCGTCCGGTCCCGGAAAAGCGGCTCCTCCTGCGCCGCCTGAAAGAGGAGGGACGCCGCCTGGGAGTCTGTTCCAACGCGATTCGGGAAAGCGTCCACCTGATGCTGGGTCAGTCCGGCCTCATGGAGTACCTGGATTGCGTGCTCAGCCAGGAGGAGGTCGAGCTTCCCAAGCCGGCCCCGGACATCTACCGGGAGGCGATGACGCGGCTGCAATCCCCGCCGGGCGAAACGGTCATCGTGGAAGACGGCCGCCACGGAGTGGAATCCGGGCGGCGGGCCGGGGGCCATGTCCTGCAGGTCGAGACCTGGAGCGAAGTCGACTACGGGTTCGTCCGGCGGTTCATCGACGAGGTGGAGCGGGCGCCGGTGAATCCGTGATCCGGATCGTCATGCCGATGGCGGGGCGCGGGCGCCGGTTCGCCGAGGCGGGCTACGCCATGCCGAAACCCCTGGTCCCCCTCCACGGGATCCCCATGATCGAGGCGGTCATCGACAACATCCGGCCCCGGCGGCCTCATCGCTTCATCTTCCTGGCGCTGGAGGAGCACCTGGCGGATTCGGAGTTGCGCGCGGTGCTCGATCGGGTCGCTCCCGGCGGCCTCGTGGTTCCGGTGCGGGGGGTCACCGAGGGGGCGGCGTGCACCGTCCGTCTCGCGCGACGCGCCATCGATTCCGAAGATCCGCTCGTCGTGGCCAATTGCGACCAATGGGTGAACGCGGACATGAATTCCTTCGTGGACGAGTTGATCCGCGGGCCGGCCGGGGGGCGGATCCTGACCATGGAAGCGGATGATTCCCGCTGGTCGTTCGTGGGCTTCGACGAGTCCGGCCGCGTCTCCCGGGTCGTGGAAAAGGAAGTCATCTCCAACGTGGCCACGGTCGGCATCTACGGATTTAGAAAGGGAGGCGATTTCGTGCGGGCCGCGGACCGCATGATCGCCAGGAATCTCCGGGTCAACGGAGAGTTCTACCTGGCGCCGGTCTACAACGAACTGATCGCCCTTGGAAAGCCCGTCGCCGTCCATCCGGTGGGGCGCCTGGGAGAGGGCATGCACGGCCTCGGCACGCCCGAGGACGTGGAACGCTTTCTCCGTCATCCGGTTTCCCGGACGCTGCTGGATCGAGGCCGCGCCTCGTGATCCCGGCGCCGCCGCTCTTATCTGTGGTCCTGCCGTGCTTCAATGAAGCGGCCTCGCTTTGCGATCTCGTGAAGCGGTTCGCGGATTTCGGCGCCGGAAAGGATTTCGAGCTCGTCCTGGTGGACAACGGATCGACCGATGGAACTCGATCCATCCTTCGCCGGCTCCTGGATGAACGGCGATTCGATTTTGCGCGGACCGTTCGCCTTCCCGAGAATCGCGGCTATGGAGGAGGTCTCTGGGCCGGATTGAACGCCGCTCGCGGACAGTACCTCGCCTGGACTCATGCCGACCTGCAATGCGATCCCGACGACGTATTCATCGCACTCAAGGCACTTCAGGCCTCGGCCGATCCCTTGCGGACGCTCGTCAAGGGCCTTCGCCGCCGGCGGTCCCTTTTCGCGGAGCTGACCACCCGCGGGATGCAGGTGGCGGCGAGCCTGATCCTTCGAAAGGCCTTTCGGGACATCAATGGCCAGCCGAAGGTGTTTCACCGGTCCCTGATGGGCGCGCTCACCGATCCTCCCACCGATCTTTCTTTCGATCTCTACGTCCTGAATCAGGCGATCGAGCGGGGTTGGAGCATCGCGACGGTGCCGGTCGTCTTCGGGGCGCGCGCCCACGGCCGCTCGAGATGGGCCTTCAGCCTGGCGTCCCGGTGCGCGCACGTCGTATCCAGCCTGCGGTACATGATTCGTCTCCGGGGAAGGAGCAAGGCGTGATCATCGCGCACCGGATCAACCGGATCGCCCAGCTCGAAAAGATTCCGGCCGCCTTGGGCGTGGAAGTGGACCTCCGCGAGGACGGACGGCATCTCATTCTCCAGCACGAACCGAGGCGAAGCGGAGAACGATTCGACCAATTTCTCCGGCGTTTTCGCCACCGGATGCTGGTCGTGAATCCGAAATGCGACGGCCTCGAGGAAGAAGCGCTGCGTCTCATGGCCCGCCATCGGGTCCGGGAATTTTTCTTCGTCGACCTCACCTTGCCGGCCATCGCGCGGTTGCGGCGGCGCGGTGAGCGCCGGATCGCCGCGCGATTTTCGGAAATCGAGCCGGTCGAGGGGTGTCTCGCCCTGGCGGGAGCCGCGGAGTGGCTGTGGATCGATTGCTTTACTCGATACCCAACCATGGGACCGCACCGGGATCGCCTGTTGAGGCGGTTCCGGACGTGCCTCGTGGCGCCGGAGCTGCACGGCCGGCCGCCGGCCTCCAGGCTCGAGGCGCGCCGGCTCGCGCGCCGGTACGGAGCCTCGGCCGTCTGCACGGATCGGCCCGACCGGTGGGAGGAAATCTGGAGGGAGTGACGGCGAAAGGAGCGTCGAGGTTCAGCGCTCCGTGTCCGGAGTGGCCATCTCGAGCTTGATCGTCTTCTTGAACATGGCCACGGTGGTCCCGATGCCGACGAATTCCATCGAGGGACTGCCATTGAGCACGCCGCCGGAAACGATCGCCTTCAGCGGGAAGCCCTTCACGCCGAATTCCAGGCTGGCGGCCGAGACCAGGTAGTCGTCGGTGCGGCGGAGATGGCGGTTGATGCGATCCACCGGCGAGAGATGGAGGCGGCAATCCAAATCCCCCATGGCAAAGTACCGATCCCACCCTCGCAGGTAGAGATATCCGGCGATGATGCACGGCCCGACGGCGTAGTCCGCCGCACCCCAGCGGGAGAGGTCGAAGACGTCCCGGCGGATGCAATCATTCAATGGAGCGGCGTAGCGGCCCAGGTAATACCGGCCGAGCGTGTGGGTGAAGACTTTTTTCTGGGCGTGGATGAAACCCACGTGGTCCAGGTCCTCCAGTCCCTCCTCGACGGCGATCGTCGCCATCGGAGACTCGCCCCATTGCCCGAAGTACTTGACCTCGCGCTCCATCCACAGGCCCACCAGGGAATCGAATGGCCGGTCTCGCGGGCCCACTTCGGTCGACGCCGCCATCCGGACGAGAAGAGCGCGATGAGATTCCTCGGACATGGAAAGATCGTCTTCGTCATGGGTGAGAAGATCCAGCGAATGAAGGGCTCCCCCCACGAGGTCCTCGGGAAAGCCGATCAGGAGGTCGAGCGGGCCCGACTTCGAGTACTCCGTCGCTCCCGGGGTCGAATCCGAAAATTCCCAGCGGGGGAAACGGGCGGGCTCCATATCCTCGGGCCGCCGGAGGCGCCGGTAGGCAAAAGCGCCGGTGTCCTTCGATGCGAAAGCCGGACTCTTCGGAGGCCGCGAGGGCGAGGGGATTCGAGGAGGATCGCCGGAGAAGTGGGGCAGGATTCCGCTCTCCTCCTGGCCGAAGGACCAGGCGGGGTCTGCTGCCAGGAGGACCAAGGCGAAGAAGAGCCCCCGGAATCCCCGCTCCGATGACATGGGTGCCGGCCTCCGAAGATGACGACCAAGGGAGGGTAAGTGCCGACGCGGGGGAAGTCCAATGAATAACAACCGCCGTCAACGTGACGAGCAGTTGGGGGGTAAACGGTCCCGGCGAATCCGAGCCGATTCGAAAATGAGGGCCGCGGGGGACGGAACAGCGGCCGGGCCTGGTATCACCTCGCCGGTTCCTTCACGGCCGCCGCCTTCGCGCGCCGGACCGCTTCGACCCAGTCCGCGGGGGCGCCGCCCTCCCCGGACGGCTTGAGGAAGGAGGGGCCTTCGACATAAAGCCACACGTAGCGGTCCGACCGGCGGAGCGCGCGCGCCAGCGTCGTCTCGAGGACCTCCGGATTCATCGGAACGCCCTTGAAGGACTGGTCGTAGACGCCGAATCCGAGGCTGACTCGATCCCCCCACACCGCCCGGGTCGCCGCCGGGATGAACGTGCAGTCGATCTCGGCGGAAGGCAGGGCGTTTTTACGCCACTCGTAACTCTTCCGGAACTGCTCTTCCGTCCGCAGGTGATAGAGCTCCCCGCCGTCGACGACCCGCGCCCGCTCTCCGGCGCCCTCGACGAACCCGGCGAAGAACGGCCCGTGCAGTTCGTTGTTCGACTGCAGCTGGGGGAAGAGCGGGGCCGGCGCCCGGGGCTCCGAGATGTACGGCCCGTGCAGCAGGAGGATCGTGATCTCCGGGAACTGGGCCACCATCGCCTGCATCACCTCGCGCCCCCGAAGTCGGGCCCGGTCCTGGTAGTCCGCGAGGGACTTCTCGGGATGGCGCACCCCTTTCGGGTAATCGGCCCACGGGGCGTAGTACATCTCGTTGTCGAAATAAATCCCCTTGAGCCCCGCCTGTCGGGCCGCCCGCGCGAGGTGCGCGAAATTCACGATGGGAGCGGACCAGTCGTCCATGAAATCAGGGGGACGTCCCCCGATGACCGCGGCGAAATTCTCGGTCAGGTGGCGGAAAGCGAGCCCTTTCAGCGGCGCGAGGGCGTCCGCGATCTCGGAATAGCCGAGCATCTTCTCCGACAGGATCGAGGTGCTCACGTTCAGCGATTGGTCCGGCGTCCGGACGTACACGGCGATCCCGTCGAAGGGCCGGGCGTCGAGGAATTCGCGGTTCTCCCGGATGAACGCGGGCGTGGAGGCGGGACTCTTATCATACCAGTCGTGAAGGAGGAGGAAGCGCGGCTCCTTTTTCGAAGCGTCCTGCGGCGCGAACGACACGGAGCCGGCGGCCAGGAGAATCCCCAGGACCCGCCCGAGGAATTTCGGGGGCCTTCCCGAGCCCGATTGTTCGGTGCGTTCCACCTTCGAACCGGCAGGACCGACTATTCCACCGTGACCGACTTGGCGAGATTCCGGGGACGATCTACATCCCGCCCCAGCGCGACCGCCCGATGGTAGGCCAGGAGCTGGAGCGGGATGACCGCGAGCACGGGCGAGAACATTTCCTCGCACGCGGGGATCTCGAACACGTGATCCGAAACCTCGGTCACCTGCGGATCGCCTTCGGTCGCCACGCTCAAGACCCGGCCCCCCCGGGCGCGGACCTCCTGGATATTCGAGACCATCTTGTCCGTGACCCGGCCGCGCGGTGCCACCGCGACGCAAACCATGCGCGCGTCGACGAGGGCCAGCGGCCCGTGCTTCATCTCGCCCGCGCCGTATCCTTCCGCCGGAAAGTACGTGATCTCCTTCATCTTGAGCGCCCCCTCGTAGGCCGTCGCGAGATTGTACCGGCGCCCGATGAACATGAAACCATGGCCCTCCTGGAACCGGCGCGCGTAGTGGCGGACGACCGGACTCTGCTTCAGCACGCGCGCCACGTGGGCCGGAAGGAGCCGCGCCGCCCTTACGAGCTCGTCGAACCGCGACTGGGGAAGCGTCTTCCGTGCGAGCCCGAGGTGGAGGGCGAGGAAGAGAACATTCACGAGCTGCGACGTGTAGGACTTGGTCGCCGCCACGCCGATCTCGGGCCCGGCCCGCATGTACAGGACCTGGTCCGCTTCGCGCGAGAGCGTGCTCCCCTTCACGTTCGTGATCGCCATCACCCGGGAGCCCGCCACCTTCGCCATGCGGACTGAGGCGAGCGTGTCGGCGGTTTCCCCCGACTGCGAAATGGCGAGCGTCAGCGTGCGCGGGCCGAACGGGTAATCCCCGTGACGAAGCTCGCTCGCGAACTCCACGTCCACCGGGATCCGGGCCAGCTCTTCGATGGCGACCTTTCCGACCAGGCCGGCGTTCCAGGCCGTGCCGCACGCCACGACGACGACGCGGTCCACGTCCTCGGGAATCCGGCCCCCCTGGAGGCCCCGGTCCCAGGCCTCGACCTCCGAAGCCATGGTGTAAGCCTGGGCGTCGATCTCCTGGGCCATGAAATGATCATGGCCGTTTTTGACCGTCGCTTCGGCACTCCAGGTGACGTGGAGGGGAAGCCGGGACCGGGAATTGAGCTGCCTGTCGAAGATGCGGATTCCTCCGGGCTCGATGACCGCGAACTCGTGCTCCTCCAGGGGTACGATCCGGCGGGTGTACGGCAGAATCGCGGGGATGTCGCTGGCGAGGAAGTTCTCGCCCTCCCCGAGGCCGAGCACGAGGGGGCAGTTGACGCGCGCGACCGAGAGACAGTTCGGGTGGTCGGCGTGGAGGACCGCGACCGCCAGGGTGCCGCGCAGGCGCTCCACGGCGAGGCTCACGGCGCGCAGGATGTCGCCCCCGGCCTGGTCGTACAGGTCCTCGATCAGGTGGGGGATCACCTCGGTGTCGGTATCGGATCGGAACTCGTGGGTTTTCTGGAGTTCCTTCCGGAGTTCCGAGAAGTTCTCGACGATCCCGTTGTGGACGACCGCGATTTTCCGGTCGCACGAAAAGTGAGGGTGGGCGTTCGCCTCGGTCACGCCGCCGTGGGTGGCCCAGCGCGTGTGGCCGAGCCCGGTCGAGCCGCCGAGGGTCCGCCCCTGGAGGCTCTCCTCGAGGACGGCGATCTTGCCCGTCCGTTTTTCCGAGACGAGGCCGTGCCCGTTCTGGACGACGATGCCGGCCGAATCGTACCCGCGATACTCGAGGCGATTCAGGGCCTCGATGAGAATCTCGCGCGCTTCGCGATGGCCGACGTACCCGACGATGCCGCACATGGGGAGGTTTTTCCCCTTACCGAGGTGGCGATCCAAGATCCCGGCGGACGACCGCCGGACGGACGGCTCCGACGCGACTCGTCTCCACTCTCAATTTACGGCCTCGCGCTCAACCGGTTACAGCCGGGTCCCGTCGCAAAATGGCGCAGGATTCCCCTGAAGACATGTGGATCGCGCCATTTGGCCCCGCAGGGCTCGCGGCTGTAACCCATGCCTCAGGCACGACGTACAAAGGGTTGGCACGAGGGTGAATTCGTGGCGCGGGCTCAGGGGTCGCCGCGCCGGCCGATCGAAAAAACCCATGCCGCGGGGACCCCGCGGTCGTTCCGATCCCTTTGAGCAGCGCCGGGCCCAAGCCCGGTCGAAGGATTGCGACCTTGAATAACGGAAACCACGCGCGGCCGGTCGAACCGAGGTTCCGAATTCCCAATGGAACGGAGCCGGAGGAGGGGAGCTCCCTGCTTCGGACCCTCGCCGTTCTCCAGCGGCGCGGATGGATCCTGGTCCTGATTTTGGGGATCTCCGTCACCCTGGCGGCGGCGCTGGCGTTCGTCCAGCCGCGCTTCTACAGGTCCGAAGCGACGATCGAGGTCGGCCCGGACCAGCCGCAGGTTTCGCCCTATGGGGGCGGCGACCCGATGGGGGCCACCCCGGCGCTCTGGGAAAACCACTTCCGGACCCAGGAGGCGCTGTTGCGCCGTCCGGGCCTTCTCGCCAAGGTCCTTGAGGCGCTCCCGCCGGCCACCGTCGCGGACTACAAGAGCGCCCCCGACCCGGTCCGCCGCCTGTCCGAAGATCTCAACATCGACGCGATCCCCTCTTCCTTCCTTATCCGGATCATGCTCGATCACCCCACGCCCGAGAAGGGGCCGGACATCGTGAACAAGCTGGTGGCGCTCTTCATCGAGGACTCCAACCGCCGGCTGCGCGAGCTGAAGACGGGCGCGCTCGAAATCCTGAACACCGAGGCGCTCCCGGTCATCCGCCAGAAGGTGGACGAGTCGGAGCAGCAGCTCCAGGCCTTCCACGCCAAGATGGGCTTCGCCGATCTGGAGGGGCAGTACTCGGCGCTGCTGGAGGCGAAGAAGAAACTCTGGGAGCGCCTGTCCGAGCTCCGGATCCGGCGGATTTCCATCCGGCACCACCCGTTTTCCCTGCCGGAGGCGGCCCCGGGCGGGGCGGCCGCACCGGGCGCCGCGGACGAGGGCCCGTTTTCACTCGAAGCGCTCACGGCCCGGCGGACGGAGCTGGAGCTCGACCTGGCCCGCCTGTCGGCGGCGCTCAAGGAGAAGCACCCCGCCGTGGCGGCGCTTCGGGCCCAGCTCGACGCCGTGCAGGACTTGATCCGCAGGGCGATGAAGGCGGAGTTCCGGAACCGGGAGCGGGAGCTCGCCGCGGTCGACCAGGAGGAAAAGGACCTCCTCGCCCACGAGAAGGAGCTCGACCAGCAGATCTCGGAGGCGCGGGTCCGGCTCTCCGACTACAAGAAGCTCGAGGCGGAAGTCGCGGCCTCGCGGGAACTTTACAGCTCCTACCTGAAGAAACAGGGGGAGGTCAAGGCGACCGCGGGCGCGGGCCAGACAAGCGTGCGCGTCGTGGACCTGGCGCGGACGCCCCGGCAGCAGGCCCGGCGCTTCAGCGTCTACCTGGCCCTGGGGGCCGTGCTCGGCCTTCTCCTTGGAGTGGCGGCGATTCTCGTCGTCGAGCAGATCGACGACCGGATCGCGACTCCGCGCCAGGCGGAAGCGGCGCTGGCGCTGGACCTCCTGGCGACGATCCCCCAGTTGCCGGCCTCCGCGAGAACGAGAGGTCAACCCCTCCTTCCGGAGGACGATCCGCTCCTCGCGCCGCTCGAGTCGTTCCGCCGCCTTCGCACGGAAATCGTGACCCGGCTCCGGGATCTCCCGGGCCCCAAGGTCGTGGCGGTCCTCAGCCCGCAGTACGGGGAGGGGAGATCCACGGTGGCGATCAATCTCGCCCGGGTCCTCGCGCTCGAGGGCCGTCGCGTTCTTCTTTTCGACGCGGACCTGCGCCGCCCCCGGTTGAAAGGCTTCCTGGGGAATCCGAAGGGGCCCGGCCTCGAAGAGTACCTCGGGGGCGCTTCCCTGGAGCGGGTCATCCAGGCGACGCGGATCCCGGGGATGCACGTCGTCGGGGGAGCCCAGGAGCTTCCCGGGTCGGCGGAAGCGCCCGGATCGCCCCGGTTCCGCGAGGTGTGGGCGGCGGTTCGCTCGCGGTTCGACGTCGCCGTCGTGGACACGAGCCCGGTCAACGCGGTGTCCGAAGTGCCGGTGATCGCCAGCCAGGCGGACGCCTCGATCCTGGTCGTCGAGGAGAGCCATTCGACGCTCCGCCAGGCGCTGGCGGCGAAGCGGCGGCTGGAGAACCACCAGGTCCGGATCCTCGGGCTCGTGGTCAACCGGTCGTCGACGCGCGTGGCCCGCCGGCCGTGGCGGGAGCGGATTTTTTCAGCCTTTGAAAACGTGGAGGGCGCGAAGGACGCCCTCGTCGGAATACGGTAGACGCCGGGGCCGCTTTCATGCGGCCCGGCGCGGCCCAAGGGGAACACACCATGAACATCAGCCGCCCGTTTTCGTCGGAGATGGCGGAGCGCGCTCCGATTCCGCGCGCGGCCATCGCGACCCTCGGCTCGCGCGCGAGCCGGTGGGCCCGGCGAATCACCGCGGGCCGTCCGCACTTGCTCGTGGTGGTCGCGACCATGGCCATTTGTTCCATCGCCTGGGCCCTCTCGTACCTCCTGAGGTTCGATTTCTCCGTGCCCGCGCACCTGTCCGACTCGGTGGCGGCCACGCTGCCCTTCGTCCTGCTGGTCCAGGGCGTTTTCTTCCATGCGGCCGGCGTCTTCCGGATCCTCTGGCCGTACGTGGGCATCCGCGACGCGCTTTCGATTCTGCTGGCGGTGGCCCTTTCGACCGCGACGCTCTGGGTCCTGAACGCGACCTGCCTGCCGGCGGGCATCGTGCCCCGCAGCGTTCTCCTGCTGAACGGCATCCTCACCCACGCGGGCGTCTGCGGCTTCTACCTGATGCTTCGAAGCCTCCGGGAATCCCGCCTGCGTGGAGAGCCGGGCCAGGCGCCCCCCGCGCGCATCCTGATCGTGGGCGCCGGGGATTCGGGGGACTCGCTGCTTCGCGAGATCGAGCGCACCTCGCCGTTGTCGCTCCAGGTGTCGGGCTTCATCGACGACGACCCTGACAAGCAGGGCGGTCGCCTCCGGGGAGTGCCCGTCCTGGGGCCGGTGGCCAGGATCCAGCGGATCGCCCGAAAGCACTCCGTGCGCCTGGTGCTGATCGCGCTGCCGAGCGCGGGCGGGGCGAGGCTCCGGGAAATCGTGAGCCCCCTCCTCTTGGCCGGACTGACGGTCCGCGTCCTGCCCCTGCTGGGACGCCTGGCCCCGAACGCGCCGCTCCTTCCGCAGCTCAAGGATGTCGCCATCGAGGATCTCCTCCGGCGTGAGCCGATCCGGCTCGAGGAGGAGAAAATCGCGGCCTTTCTCCGGGGCAAGCGCGTTCTCGTGACGGGCGCGGCGGGAAGCATCGGATCCGAACTCTGCCGCCAGGTGCTCAAGTACCGGCCCGAACGGCTCGTGGCGTTGGACCTGGCCGAGACCCCGCTGCACGACCTGATGCTCGAGATCCGCAGGGGGGCGAACATGGACGTCGTCTACCCCGAGTTGGGGGACGTCACCGATGCCGTCCGCGTGCGCGGCGTCTTCTTAGAGCACGCGCCCGAAGTCGTATTTCACGCGGCGGCGCTCAAGCACGTGCCGGTCTGCGAGGACCATCCGCGCGAGGCCATCCGGGTCAACGTGGGCGGCACGAAAATCGTGGCGGAGCAGGCGATGCACTGCGCCGCGGCCCGTTTCATCCTCATCTCGACCGACAAGGCGGTCAATCCGAGCAGCCTCATGGGGGCGACGAAGCGGATGGCGGAGCTCGTCGTGCAGGCCCTGAATTCGAAGGATGGCCCCTCGAGGTTCAGCGCCGTGCGCTTCGGAAACGTCCTCGGTTCGAACGGGAGCGTCCTGAACATCTTCAGGACGCAGCTCGCCCAGGGCGGCCCGCTCACCGTGACCCATCCCGAGATGCGCCGCTATTTCATGACGATCCCCGAGGCGGTGGAGCTGGTGCTGCAGGCGGCGGTCCAGGGCCGGGGCGGCGAAGTGTTCGAGCTCGACATGGGCTCGCCGGTCAAGATCGTGGACCTCGCGGAGGATTTCATCCGCCTCTCGGGCCTCATGCCCGGGCGCGACGTGAAGATCGAATTCACCGGCGTGCGGCCGGGCGAGAAACTCTTCGAGGAGCTCTATCTCCATTCCGAGACGGTGGTGCCCACCGCGCACCCCAAGGTCTTCTGCCTGAAAACGAATGGCGGTGAGACCCCGGATCCCGCGGTCCGCTTCTGCCTCAACAGGCTCGGACCGGTCGACCTCGCCATCGATCCTGTGCTCGCCCGCCTGAGGGGGGACTTCCAGGAAATGCTGGACCTCACTCCCCCGGAGAGGTTGGCCGTTCCATGAGGGTCGCGGGTCTCGACTCGCCGCCGGCGGCAACCGCGGCGCCCGGGGTGCCCGACGCGCCGATGCCGGTTCACCGGGGATTCCTCTGGCTGCTGGCGGGGACCTTGAGCTACATGCTCTGCCAGTGGGGGATGGTCGTCGTCCTCGCGCGCTGGGGGTCCCCCGAGGGCGTGGAGCTGGGCCAGTTCGGCCTGGCGCTCGCCTGGACCGCCCCGATCATGCTCTTCACCAGCATGGGGCTGCGGCGGGTCTTCGCGACCGACACGCGGGCCGATTATCGTTTCAGCGACTATCTCGGGCTCAGGCTCCTCACCAACGTGGCCGCCCTCGGGATCATCGGCCTCGTCGTCGTCACCAGCGGATTCCGGGCGCAGACCGCCGGAGTGGTTCTCGCGATGGGGATGGCGAAGGCGGTCGAAGCCGTCTCCGACATCCTGAACGGCATTTTCCAGAAGCACGGACGGATGGACCTCATGGCGGGGTCTTTCCTGCTCCGCGGACCTCTCGCCCTGGGGGGTCTCACCCTCGGATACCTCGCGACGCGCGATGTCGTCTGGGGAGTCATCGGGATGGGGACGGGGTGGCTGGCGGTTTGTCTCCTCTATGACTGGCCGCTGGCGTCCCGATTTCCCGGGGGAGTGGGCCTCAAGAAGATCGGGCGCGGCCTTTTTCCACCGGGGTCCGCCCGCACGTGGGGATTGCTGGCCAACCTGTCGCTTCCCCTCGGCGTGGTGGCCCTGCTCACCTCCCTGAAGGCGAGCATTCCGACCTGGGTGATCGACCACCACATGAGCGTGGGGGCGGTGGGTCTCTTCGTGGCGCTGGCCTACTTCCATGCGGCGAGCAATCGCGTCGTCAGCGCGCTGGGCGAGGCGGCCTCTCCGAAACTGGCCCGGCTCTTCGCCGACGGCGACCAGGAGGGCTTCGTGCGGCTCCTCGCGCGGTCGCTCGTCGCGGCCCTGGCGATCAGCGGGGCGGGCTTGGCCGTCGCTCTCCTGTTCGGGCGGGCGCTCATGAGCTTCTTCTATGGACCCGTTTTTGCCGTTGAGAGCGGGGTCCTCGTGGCCCTCATGGCGGCGGTGTGCGCCGCCAATCTCCAGACCATCCTCGACTATGGCATGACAGCCGGGCGCCGGCTCCGGGTTCAGCCCTACCTGTATGGCGCGGGCGCCATCCTCCTCTACTTCCTCTGCGCGACGCTCGTGCCGACGGCGGGGTTGCGGGGAGCGGCGATCGCTCTCGGGGCCGGATCGGTGATTGAAATGATCGTGTCGGCCGTCGTGGTCGGCCGGGCCCTCTCAGGGCTCCGCGCGATCCAGCCGATCCTGGAGGGGCCGTGAATCCATCCGCCGCGGGGCTCTCTCCGGCGCCCGGGTGGGCCCACGGGAGCGGCCTGACCATTGAAGTCGGGCGATCAACGGCTTCCACGCCTCTCGACACGGCGACCAACAAGATCTTTGCCTTCGGCATCGGCTTCCTGCTGGCAGTGCTGACGCTCAGCACGCAGTACATCGGGACGCCGACCGACATCCTTTCGCGCGTCGCCCCCGTGGATTTCCTCTGCATGGCGTTCCTGCCCGTGCTCTTCGTCCGGCACCGGATGAGAATGCCTCCTGTCCCGGGCCTCCTCTACCTGGCCGCCGTAGGGCTTGCGCTCATCCCGGCCTTTTTGTTCAGCCAGGGCCCCGACGTGGAGGTGTGGCGCCAAGGCTCGGCCATTCTCATGGCCTTCAGCTTCTACCTGATCGGGCTCACCCTCGGCGACTCCCCCGCGCTCCTTCGCTGGCTGCTGGCCGGACTTTGCCTTGCGGTCCTCGCGGAGGGGGTTGTTGTCTATCACGACAGCCTCTCATCGAATCTCTGGTTCCCCGATCCGATGGAGCACCGGGTCCGCGGGACCTTCAAGACCAACGGCCAGTTGGGCGCCTACGGCTTCTGCGCCGCAGGGCTGCTCGTCGTTTTCGGGTCGACGCTCCGATCGGCCGCCTTCCGGAATATCTGCGTCGCGTCGGCGCTGGTGGCGTCCACCTTCGTGTTCTTTGCCTCGCGAAGAACGGGAATGATCGCGGTTTTCGCGTGGGGCGCGCTCTTCACCGTCCTCGGCTGGCGCTTCGCGGGAGAGCGTTTCTACAAGCTCTTCGTCGGCGGGTTCCTCGCCATCCTCCTTCTCCTGGGGATCTTCTGGCCGCAGGTCGAGTCGTCGTTCGCCGGGAGACGCTTCCGGGACGCGATGACGAGCCTGAATTCGAGGGAGGGATTCATCCAGGACCAGCTCCGCGACGCCTTCGCCACTTCGCACCGGTGGTTTCCCTTCGGCTTCGGCGTGGGCGAGGGGTACCTCATCAACCCCCAGGCCGGTTTCGAAGTTCACAACGGGATGATGGCCGTGCTCATCGAACTGGGGGTCCTAGGGTTCGCGGGTTTCATGGGCATGATGATCCATCCGCTCCTGCGGAGGAGATGGCAAAAGCGAAGCCGGGACCATGAATTGCTCGGGGTCCTCCTGACGACGACTCTCCTCATCTGCTTCCTGTTCATGTTCCACAACACGCTCTATCGCGACCGGACCTTCCTGCTCTTCCTCGGAGTAGCAACGGCCTTCGTGCTGCGGGAGAGCGGGCCGAGCCGCGACTCGAAAGATTTCCGGGGATCCCGGGAATCCTGGGGGCGGGCATGAACCTCATGGAGCGCAGGACGCCCCGGAAGCGCTTGGATCGGAGCCCGGCTTCGGGCGACAGCGCCGACGAATCCGTTGACTTGAACGAAGCGGACACGAAACGCTTGAAGCTGGTGCATGTCACGACGGTCCCGGAGACTTTCAGGTTCCTGCGGGACCAGGTCTCCCATCTCAAGGGCCGGGGATTCGACGTGTGGGCGATCTCGTCCCCCGGGCCCTGGCTCCAGATGTTCGCGCTGAGCGAAGGCATCACGGCGCGAGCCGTGACGATGGCGCGGAGGATCACTCCCTTGGCCGACCTCGTCTCGCTCGCCCGGCTGTGGAGGGCCTTCCGTGAGATCCGGCCCGACATCGTCCACGGCCACACGCCCAAGGGCGGGCTGCTGGCGATGATCGGAGCGTTCCTGGCCGGAGTCCCCCTCCGCATCTACACCGTTCACGGTCTCCCCCTGGAGACGGCCGCCGGCTGGAGACGAGAGCTGCTCCGCTGGACGGAACGGCTGAGTTGTTTCCTGGCCCACCGCGTTCACTCGGTGAGCCCGTCGCTCCGCCGGAGAATCCTGGCGGAGGGCTTGTGCTCCCCGGCCAAGGTCCGCGTCCTGGGCCAGGGAACGGTCAACGGGGTGGACGCCGCGAATCTCTTCGTCCCCGGCCCCGAACAGGTCCGTGACGCGACGGAAGTCCGCCGGCTGCTCGGGATTCCTTCAGGAGCCCCGGTCATCGGGTACGTGGGACGCATCGTTCGGGACAAGGGGGTGTCCGAGCTGGTCCAGGCGTGGACCGCGCTTCGAGCGGAGTTCCCGAAGGCCCACCTCCTGGTGGCCGGGCACTTCGAGCCCCAGGATCCGGTTCCGGCCGAGGCCGAGAAAATACTGCGGTCCGACGAGAGGATCCATCTTGCCGGGCTGGTGGAATCCATGCCCGGGATGTACGCCGCGATGGACGTCGTGGCGCTCCCGACGTACCGGGAGGGATTCCCCCAGGTTCCGCTGGAGGCCGGGGCGATGGAGCGTCCCGTGGTCGCCACCCGTGTCACGGGGTGCGTCGATGCGATCGTGGATGGCGTCACCGGGACCCTGGTCCCCGCGGGGGACGCGCGAGCCCTTGAGGATGGCCTCCGCGCCTATCTCAGAGACCCGGCGCTTCGTCGGACCCATGGCCGCGCGGCCCGCGCGCGCGTCCTCCGGGAGTTCCGTCCCGAATCGCTGTGGCGCGCCACGGAGCGCGAGTACCGGGCGCCGCTCCGGTCGGCGGCGCCCTCGGCCCCGGAATCGACCTCCCCACGGGCCCTGTCATCGCGCCCCGTCGAACTCCTGATCAAGCGGGTCCTGGATATCTCCGGGGCGCTCGCGGGACTCCTGATCCTGGCGCCTTTGCTCGGACTGATCGCCCTGGCCACCTGGCTGACCTTGGGTCGCCCCATCTTCTTTCGCCAGGTCCGTCCGGGCTTGAAGGGAAAGCCCTTCGCCCCCATAAAGTTCCGGACCATGCGGTCGGGTCCTGAACATGACGACGTGAGGATGACCCGCTTGGGCCGCTTCCTCCGATACTCCAGCCTCGACGAGCTGCCCCAGCTGTGGAACGTTCTGCGGGGAGACATGAGCTTGGTGGGGCCCCGGCCCCTTCTCATGGATTATCTCCCGCTCTACTCGCCCCGGCAGGCCCGTCGGCACGACATGAAACCCGGCGTCACCGGCTGGTGCCAGGTCAACGGGCGGAACAGCCTGGCGTGGGATCGAAAGTTCGAGCTCGACGTCTGGTACGTGGAGCATTGGTCGCTGCTGCTCGATCTCAAGATCCTGCTCAAGACCGCCGTCCGGGTTGTCCGGAAGTCCGGGGTCGACGGTCCCGGGAATCGCCTCTGGCCGGGATTCATGGGAGGCGGCCCCGTATTCCCCGGAGCGGATGCGGGTTCCTTCGCTAGAAGCAACCGATGAAAGAACATTCCGCCATCAACGGTGGGCCGAAATCGCAATCCCGGCCCGAAGCCCGGGAAGGCTCGGGATCCGCGGAACTGCATGTCGCTTTCCTCGACCCCGCCGAAAGCGCGGGAATGAAAGCCTGGCTCGATCTCTGGGAGAGCTGGCCGGGGCGCGAGGTGACCGCGCATCCGGACTTCGTGAGCCTTTTCGCCCGGCCGGGGGATCAAGTCGTCTGCGCGACCGCGCGAACCGCGACGGGGGGCGTCCTCTATCCCGTCATTGTCCGGCCGATCGCCTCGGAACCCTGGGCTTCCCGCGACATCCGCGGCTGCGACCTGACCACCGCGTACGGGTACGGGGGACCCTTCGCGTGGAACGTCGGTGAGGACGAGGCGCGGAGTTTCTGGCGCCGATTCGACTCCTGGGCGACGGGTCTTCGGGCGGTCACCTCCTTCGCGCGGCTGTCGCTCTTTCCCGAACAGCTCCTGCCGCTCCAGGGGGAGGTGCAGGACCGGGGTCCGAACGTGGTCCGCAGCCTGAACCTGTCGGACGACGAGCTCTGGAGCGATTACGAAAGCAAGGTCCGGAAAAACGTCAAGCGCGCCCGGCAGGAAGGAGTCGTCATCCGCTTCGACCCCCAGGGCCTGCGGTTGGATGATTTCGTTTCCGTCTACGAGTCGACCATGAAAAGGAGAGACGCCCTCAGCCAGTACTTTTTCCCGCGCAGTTTCTTCGAATCGATCATTTCGGACCTGCCCGGTCAGTTCGTCTTCGTTCACGCGATCGCGGGCGACAAGGTGGTTTCCTCGGAACTCGTGCTCCTCTCGGAGGAGCACGCCTATTTCTACCTGGGCGGGACGCTGGCGGAAGCTTTCCACCTGAGGCCCAACGATCTTCTCCAGCACGAGATGTTCCGCTACTGTCGCGACGCGGGCCTGAAATGGTGCGTCCTCGGGGGAGGGTACCGGCCCGACGACGGAGTGCTCCGGTTCAAACGCTCCTTCGCCCCCGGCGGGGAGCTGCCCTTCCGCGTCGGGGTGAAGGTCTACGACGCGGAGGAATGCTCCAGGCTCGTGGAACGCCGCCGGGCGTGGGAGCGCGCGGAGGGTCGGGAGTGGACTCCCGCACCCGATTTCTTTCCGACCTATCGAAGCTGACGCACTGGGAGGCCGATCGATATGAGCCGCCTGTATCTCTCGCCGCCGCACATGGAAGGGAACGAGCTGCCCTTGGTCTTGGACGCCTTTGCCACGAACTGGATCGCCCCGCTCGGACCGCAGGTCGACGCTTTCGAGCGCGAGTTCTGCGGGCAGGTGGGGGTTCCCCACGCCGCGGCCCTCTCGAGCGGGACGGCGGCGCTCCACCTGGCGATGAGGCTCGCCGGCGTCCGGAGTGGCGACGAAGTGCTCTGTTCCACGCTCACCTTTGTTGCGAGCGCCAACCCGATCCTATACGAAGGCGCGTCGCCCGTTTTCGTCGATTCCGAGGCGACCACTTGGAACATGGATCCGTCCCTCCTGGCTGAAGAGCTCGACCGGAGCGCCCGGCGCGGGACCCGGCCCCGCGCGGTGGTCCTGGTTCATCTCTACGGGCAGAGCGCCGACGTCGATCCGGTCCGGGCCGCCTGCGAACGCCACGGCGTGGCGCTCATCGAGGATGCGGCGGAGGCGCTGGGGGCGACGTACAAGGGGGCTTCGCCGGGAACGATGGGCCGGATGGGGATCTTCTCCTTCAACGGGAACAAGATCATCACCACGTCGGGCGGCGGCATGCTCGTCTCGAGCGACCCCGACCTCATCCAGCAGGCCCGCTTCCTCGCCAGCCAGTCGCGCGACCCGGCGGCCCACTACGAGCATTCCCACCTGGGATTCAACTACCGGATGAGCAACGTCCTCGCGGCGATCGGCCGCGGGCAGCTCCAGGCGCTTCCCGACCGCGTCAGCCGGCGCCGGCGGAATTTCGATTTCTACAAGAGGGCGCTGGAGCATGCCCCGGGAATCACGTTCATGCCGGAGGCGCCGTACGGCCGTTCAACCCGGTGGCTCACCGTCATCCAGGTCGATCCCGAGGAATTCGGCGCGAACCGGGAGGAAATCCGCCTGGCCCTGGAGGCCCGGGACATCGAGTCCCGTCCGGTGTGGAAACCGATGCACCTTCAGCCGCTGTTCCTTACCGCCCGGCGCGTCGGGGGAGGAGTCGCCGAACGGCTGTTCGATCGGGGTCTCTGCCTTCCCAGCGGGTCGCAAATGACGGAAGACGATCTCAGCCGGGTGGTCGAGGCGTTCCTGGCGTGCGGCCGGCGGGAGCGGAGGCTCCCGAAACTGACGGGAGCGGGGCGTCGCCCATGAATCGAGATTTCCGCGGACAAGGCGCGGTGGAGTAACCGACCGAGGGTGACTCGGAGTGCACGGGCCAGGGACCAGGAGGAGGTCGCCCTTGCGGGTTCAACGGGTCGAGGGGATCCTGTTTTTCGGAATCCATGATCTCGGTGCGCCGGAATGGCCGGGATCCCCATGAATGTCCTGATCAGCGCCGCGGGGAGGCGGGTGCGGCTCGTCCAGCTCTTCAAGGATGCGCTGGCGCGCCTGGGTCTTTCCTCCAAGGTCTACGCCTGCGACAGCAGCCCGCTGTCGGCCGCGCTGTACGCGGCGGACGGCCATTTCCTGGTCCCCCCCGCCTGCGATTCGCAGCACATCCCGTTTCTCCTGGGGGTGTGCGCCGACCGCAAGATCGGACTCGTGGTTTCGGTCAACGACGCCGAGCTCGTCCACTACGCGGAGGCGCGCGACCGGTTCGAGGAGCAGGGGACGTACATCGCGATCCCGCACGCGGACGCCGTCCGCGTGAGCCGCGACAAGCACAAGACCCACGCGTGGTTTCTCGAGAACGACTTCCCCGTGCCGCGCCGGTGGTCGCTTGACCCGCTGCCGCCGCTGGCGGAGCTTCCCCTGCCGATCATCGTCAAGCCCGCCCGCGGCAGCGCGGGCATCGGCGTCCAGCTCGTCCGGAAGCGCGAGGACCTGGAGGAGGCCCTCCGCGCCACGGAGGATCCGGTGATCGAGGAGTGGCAGACGGGCCGGGAGTTCACGGTCAACGTGCTCGCCTCGCGCGACGGCCAGCTCGTCGGCGCGGTCCCGCACCTGCGGCTGGAGGTGCGCGGCGGCGAGGTCTCGAAAGGCCGCACGTTCCGGCACGCCGGGCTCGACAAGCTCGCGCGCCGGCTCGTGGAGCGACTGCCCGGCTGCCGGGGCCCGCTCAACTTCCAGGGATTCCTCGACGCGACGGGCGACGTCCGCCTCACGGAAATCAACCCCCGCTTCGGCGGGGGCTATCCCCTGGCGCACGCGGCCGGCGCGCCCTTCACCGACTGGCTCCTCATGGAACAGCTCGGGAGGCCCATCCCCCGCGGGTTCGCGGGCTGGCAGTCCGACATCGTCATGATGCGCTACGACCAGGAGATCGTCGGCCGCCAGGTCGCGCCCGACCGCATCAAGCTCCTATGAGCCGACTCGTCGTTTTCGATCTCGACGACACGCTCTACTTGGAGCGCGATTTCGTCCGCGGCGGCTTCCGCGCGGTGGGGGACTACCTCCGGCGCGAGCGGGGCGTGCGCGGATTTTTCAGGGCCGCGTGGAGGCGCTTCACGTCGGGCGAGCGGGCCTTGATCTTCGACAAGGTCCTGGCGGAGAAGGGGGTGGCGGCCGGGCCCGGGCTCGTCCGAAAACTCCTCTCGATCTACCGGGGGCACCGGCCGAGGCTGCGGCTCTGCGCGGACGCGCGGCGGTTCCTCGAGCGCCCGCCGAAGGGAGTCGAGCTGGCCGTCATCACCGACGGCCGCCTTCCGGTGCAGCGGGCGAAAGTCCGCGAGCTGGGAGTCGACAAGCTCGTGGACGAAATCATTTGCACCGGGCGATGGGGGCCCCGTTACGCGAAGCCGCACCCGCGCGCCTTCCGGCTGCTGGAGCGCCGCTTCGGGAGGACGGGTCCGGACTGTCTCTACATCGGAGACAATCCGGCGAAGGACTTCAAGGCGCCTCGCGAACTCGGGTGGACGGCTGTCCGCCTGCGCCGTCCGGCGGGGCTCCACGTCGGCGCGCGGTCCCCGGGCGTGCTCGAACTCCGATCGTGCGACGAGCTGAGGATGTGGCTCGCGCGGCCGGGGTCCGCCGACTGAATCGATCCGCCCTCCGGAACAAATCTTCGACCCCGGGGATGATCCTCGCTTGACATAGCCCATTTTTATTGTATACTAGTGCATAGTTCATGTCCTAGGGACGCGGCGCGGGACCGGAGAGGGGCGGGCGGACATCGCCCACCCACACATCTCCGGCGGATCTTCCGGATCCTGGGCGCCGCGCGGTCTCGCCGAGTTCGATCGGACCGCATTCGGTTGGGGAAGAATCTTCGGGGGATGCGGCTCCGGACGGGATAGGGTTGGGGGCGTTCGGGCGGTGGCCCGGGCGCGCGGCGCGGTTCCTGGGTTGTCGCATCCCTGCGTTTGCGGCGGCCCTTCAGCCTGCTCACTTCAACC
>Ga0193713_1000127_pt1 | contig 23598 bp, 25 predicted proteins | sample H3a2metaG_FD_143054 | JGI IMG/M metagenome (GOLD analysis project Ga0193713, IMG submission 143054) | Soil microbial communities from a riparian zone of the East river system, Colorado, United States - H3a2 | ecosystem: Environmental > Terrestrial > Soil > Riparian zone | place: USA: East River... | reverse complement strand
GGCCTCAACCAGTTGCCAGACACGCTTGGTCAGATCGGGCGGCAGCACACGCCGGTCCTGCAGCGTCCACAGGCGCTCCAGGATGATCGCCACGGCGATGACTGAAAACAGGATGATGGGGCCCATCATCAAGCCGCCGGCACGCACGATTTCCCACATTCCCGCTTTCGCTCCGCTGCTGGTCCGACGGCGCATGATACCTGATGTGGATTTTGGCGCCCCCCGCACGCCAGGGGGTGGCGCGGGCTGCTAGAGTGCACCAGGGATGCCGCGCAGAATCGTCAAGCAGCTGGGCCAGTGGGTGGAGGCGCGCCGTGACCGCTGGTACTTCAGTGTCTTCGGACAGCGCGTCATGGACCCGCAGCTGTGGTCGATGAACCGCCACGCCATCACGACCGCCTTCGGGGCCGGAGTGGCGATCGCATTCATCCCGCTCCCCGTGCACACCGTGGTGGCGGTGCTCGCCGCTCTGTACTGGCGATTCAACCTGCCGGTGGTAATGGCGAGCACATGGGTGGTCAATCCATTCACGGTGGTGCCCATTTATTACGGTGCCTACCGCCTTGGCACCGTCCTGCTCCACAGCCCACCGCGGCACTTTGCATTCCAGCTCAGCTGGCGCTGGCTGGAGCGCGGCCTGGGGCCCCTGTGGAAGCCCTTCCTGCTCGGATGCCTCGTCAGCGCGATCATCTGCGGCCTGTGCGGCCGCTGGGGACTGGAGCTGGCCTGGCGCCAGGCGGTCAGGCGCAGGTTTCGGCGGCGCCGGCGCGAAGCACCTGAGGCAAAAGGCCCGCGCTAACGCAGGATCCCGTTATCCAGCTCCAGCACGCGGTCCATGCGGGCGGCCAGGCGCGTATCGTGGGTCACGACCACCAGGCTGGTGCCCAGCTCGCGATTGAGCTCGAGCAGCAGCCCGAACACCTGCTCGGCATTGCGGCCGTCGAGATTTCCAGTCGGCTCATCGGCGAGCACCAGGCGTGGCGAGCTCACCAGCGCGCGGGCGACCGCCGCCCGCTGCCGTTCGCCGCCCGAGAGCTGATGCGGACGGTGACGCAGGCGGGCCCCCAGTCCCACCCGCTCCAGCAGGCCCGCAGCCCGCGCTGCCGCGTCGGCCGCTCCCATGCGTCGCACCAGCAGGGGCATGGCGACATTCTCCAGCGCGCTGAACTCCGCCAGCAGATGGTGGAACTGGTAGACGAAGCCCATCGTGTGGTTGCGCAGCGTGCTGCGCTCCTGCTCGGTGAGCGCGTGCAGGTCGCGCCCATCGATCTCGACGCGGCCCGCGTCCGGTCGGTCCAGTCCGCCCAGAATCTGCAGCAATGTCGTCTTGCCTGAACCGGAGACGCCGATAATCCCAAGCCGTTCACCGGCGCGCACTTCGAGATTCAGGCCCCGCAGCACTTCGAGGGTCGTCGAACCCTCCTGAAATCGCCGCTCCACCGCGTGGGCGCACAGCACCGGTCCTGCAGCCTTCGCCTGCACTTCAGTCATGTCGCAATGCCTCCGCCGGCTCGGTCAGGGCGGCTCGCCAGGCAGGATACAGGGTTGCCAGGGCGCACAGCAGGAAGGCGACCGCGCACACCTGCAGCACGTCGCGCCACTGCACGTAGGCCGGCAGTTCGCTCATGAAGTAGACACGCGCATCGAGGAACTGAGCGCCGCTCAGATGCTCGACCGTGGCCACCAGCGCGCCGATATGATCGGCGATCAGCCAGCCCAGCAGCGCGCCGCCGAGGGTACCGGCGAGGCCGATCAGCGCGCCCTGCACCGTGAAGATGGCCAGAATGTTGCGCGGCAGCGCTCCCAGCGTGCGCAGGATAGCGATCGCCGGCCGCTTCTCGCGTACCACCATCACCAGTGTCGCGACGATATTGAAGGCCGCGACCGCGACGACCAGCATCAGGATCAGGAACATGATCGTCTTGGTGACCTGGATGGAGCGGAAGAATGAGGCATGGTTGCGTGTCCAATCACTGACATAGAAGCCGCCGCCGAGCTGCAGCGCCAGATCCCGCACCATGCGCGGCGCCGAGAGCGGATCGCGCAGCGCGAGGCGCAGCCCGCTCACCTCATCGCCGAGCCGGTAGATGCGCGCGGCATCCTGCATGGCGGACAACGCCAGCGCGCTGTCGTACTCGTACATGCCGGAATGGAACAGGCCACTGACCTTAAAGCGCCGCATGGTGGGCGTGAAGCCCGCCGGCGTGACGCTGCCCTGGGGCGCGATGAGCACCACATCATCCCCCACCCGCACGTCCAGGGCTTCGGCCAGCGCGTCGCCCAGCACGATGCGATAGCTCCCCGGTGCGAGCGCATCAATGGTCCCGCCGCGGATGCGCTCCGTGAGGCTCACCGCGCGCCGCTCCTGCGCCGGCAGCACGCCACGCAACTGCGTCGGGGCGGAGCGCGCGCCATGCACCAGCATCGCCTGGACCTCGATGTAGGGCACCGCTGCGACCACCCCGGGTTGCCCCTGGGCCCGCACTTGCGCGGCGCGCCAGTCGGGCAGCGTGCCGCCCAGGCCCATCAGCGTTGCGTGCGAAGTTACGCTGAGGATCCGGCTGCGCAGTTCGCGCTCGAAGCCGTTCATTACCGACAGCACGACGATCAGTACCGCGACTCCCAGCGCCAGTCCGAGTATTGAAACGATTGAGATGAAAGACAGAAGCCCGCGCCGCTGTGTCGAGCGCAGATAGCGTGTGCCGATCATGATTTCGTACGGCGCCGTCATGACTCACTCATAGCGCAGCGCCGCCGCCGGCGGCGTGGCGGCGGCGCGCAGGGCCGGATAGACGGTGGCGGCCAGCGTCAGCAGCAGGGCCGCGACGCTGATCCACAGCACATCGCGCGCATGCAGCTCGGAGGGGAGCGTGGTGATGTAGAAAACGTCGCCACCGAAGAAGTGAAAGCCGAACAGGCGCTCGAGAAATGGGGCGATTCGGGCCACGTTGTCGGCTACCAGCACACCCAGGGCGACGCCGGCCGCGACGCCACACCAGCCGATCACCAGTCCCTGGGTGACGAATACCCGCAGCACCGTGCCGGGAGCGGCACCGAGGGTGCGAAGGATCGCGATGTCGGTCCGCTTGTCGGTGACCACCATGACCAGCATGGCGACGATGTTGAAGGCCGCGACACCGACCACCAGCAGCAGGATCATGGCCATCATCGTTTTCTCGATGCGGATCGCGCGAAAATAACTAGCGTTGTCTTGCGTCCAGTCGCGGACCACCATGCCGGCCCCGCTCGCGGCCCGCACCGCGGGCATGAATTCCGGCACCGCCAGTGCATCTGCAAATCGCAAGCGCAGTCCGCTGGCGCCCACCGCCTGCGGCGCGAAGGCCTGCACGTCGGCCAGCGCCGCCAGGGCCAGGCTCTCATCGTGATCCTGGATGCCCGCAGCGAACATCCCTGCCACGTTGAACACCCGGAGCCTGGGTTCCGGCGCGGCGGACTCGCTGGCGATGGGCACCAGCAACGTGATCGCGTCACCGACCGTCACGCCCAGCTGTTCGGCCAGTACCTCGCCCAGGATCAGCCTGTTGCTGCCCGGCGCCAGTGCCGAAATACTGCCGCGCACCAGCAGCGGGGCGAGCTGCGTCACTTCGGGCTCGCGCCGCGGATCGATGCCGCGCAGGGTGACCGGCAGCATGTCGCTGCCGTGCATGGCGAGCGCCTGCAGGTCCATATAGGGCGCCACGCCGACCACGCCGGGAAGTCGGCGCAGGCGCTCACCCAGCTCGCCCAGATCAGCGCTGGCGGCCGGACGCGCATCGACGATGCGCGCGTGCGCGCTGAGCGCCAGCAGCCGCTCGCGCAATTCGCCCTTCAGGCCGTTCATGACCGACAGCACCACGATCAATGCCGCGACGCCGAGGGCGACGCCGGCGAGCGACACCCAGGTGATGAACGACACGAAGAGGGTGTGCCGGCGCGCCCGCACATAACGCAGACCGACGAACAGTGACAGCGGCTGGAACATGAGCCCGGCATTTAATCACGAGAGCGCCGCATACGGCGATGAAAGCGGATCGGCGTCACAGTTCCGTACGACAGCCGGGCATGCCGCACCGCGACCCTTGGAGCCACGCGCCGGGCCGGTGCTATAGTCATAAGCCTCCGGTCTGGCGGACCGCCATGGGCACCCAAGGAGCAGCCATGAAAGCAAGCAGCTTGAGCCTGGCATTGATGCTGATCAGCCTCTGGGGCACAGCCGCCACGGCGGAAACCATGGTGGTGGACGACCAGGTGGTGGTGCGGCCCACTACGGTCGAAGTACCCGCACGCGGCCTGACGATGAGCGCGGTCGAAGCGAAGTTTGGCGCCCCGCAGACACGCCACGCCACGGTCGGTACGCCGCCGATCACGCGCTGGGATTACGCCGGCTTCAGTGCCTTCTTCGAGCATGACCGCCTTATCGACGCCGTAGCCGTCGGCCCCTAGAACTTGTAATCGGGCGGCGCCCCGCTAAGCTCGCGCGCTGAAATCCGTAACGAGCCGGTTGCCTGCGCACCGGCACGGTAATCTGTTGCATGCCCGTTCTGCTGCGTCCCGAAATTCCTGGCCCAGGCACCTCCCGGTTGCATTGGCCGGTGCTGCCTGCGGGCGCACGCGCGCTGGCACTGGCCGAGGCGGTACAGACCGATACCCGGCCGTGGGTTCATGTCGCCTCCGACATCCGAGAGCTCGAAAAGCTGGCGGTGGAGCTGCGCTTCTACGGCGGTGCGGGGCTCGAGATCCTGACGCTCCCGGATTGGGAGACGCTACCCTACGACCAGTTCTCACCGCACCCGGACATCGTGTCCGAACGACTGCGGACACTCGCGCGGCTCGGCGAGTTCCGGCGCGGCATCCTGCTGCTCACTGCCGACAGCCTCCTCACACGCCTCCCGCCCGTGAGCTATGTGAGTGCGCGCAGTTTTTCGCTCGAGCGGGGCGCGGCGCTGGCCATCGACTCGCTGCGCCGGCGGCTCAGCGCCGCCGGCTACGCCAGCGTGAGCCAGGTGAGCGGACCTGGCGAATTCGCCTTGCGCGGTTCGCTCTTCGATGTCTGGCCCATGGGCAGCGAGTTCCCGGTACGGATCGATCTGCTCGAGGAGCGCATCGATTCCCTGCGCCGCTTCGATCCCGACACGCAGCGTTCGCTCGAGGCGATCGACGCGCTGCGATTGCTGCCGGCACGCGAGATCCCGCTCGATGCGGAGTCGGTGCGCGAATACCGGCGGCGATTCCGGCTGCGCTTCGCGGGAGATGTCGCGCGGCTGGACCTGTACCGCGGTGTCAGCGAAGGCCTTGCGCCGCCCGGCATCGAGTACTACCTGCCGTTATTCTTCCCGGCGACCGCCAGCCTCATGGATTACCTGCCCGCCGACCTGGTGCTCGCCACCGAGCCGGGACTCGACGCCGCGCTGACGGCCTCCTGGCAGGCGATCAGCACACGCTACGAACAATACCGCCACGACATCGAACGGCCCCTGCTGGCCCCGGAGGAGATCTTCGTCAGCCCGGCGGAGCTCGGTGCACAGCTGGCGGTGCATCCGCAGGTCTACCTCGGCGATGCCGGCGGCGGCGAGGTGCAAGGCGCCGACGCGGCGTGCGTGGTTCCCCCCGATTTCAAGCTCGACGCGCGTGCCACCGAGCCGCTGGCACCGTTGATGGCCTTCCTCGAGCAGTATCCGGGGCGGGTGCTGCTGGCCGCGGATTCACCCGGCCGGCGCGAAGTGATCACGCAGATGCTCGTGGCCCACGGCCGCTCGCCGCGTCCCGTGAGCGGCTGGCCGCAATTCGTGGACGGTGACGCGCGGCTCGCCATCATCGTCGCCGGGGAACTGCGCGGTGTGGCGCTGCGCGAGCCACCGCTCATGTTGCTCGCCGAGACCCAGCTGTTTGGCACGCGCGCCCGGCAGGAACGGCGGCGCCGGCGCAGCCTCGCCGACCCGGCCGCGATCCTGCGGAATCTGCAGAGCCTTGAACCGGGCGCACCGGTCGTCCATGAGACCTACGGCGTAGGCCGGTATCTCGGTCTCGAACTCATGCAGATCGGGGGCGAGACGGGCGAATTCCTGCTGCTTGAATACCAGGACGGCGATCGCGTGTACGTGCCGGTGCACGCGCTGCACCTCGTCAATCGCTACGCGGGCGGGAGCCCGGAGAGCGCGCCCCTCCATAAGCTGGGCAGCGAGCAATGGGCGAAGGCGCGCCGCCGCGCGGCCGAAGCGGTGCGCGACGTCGCCGCCGAGCTCCTGGATCTGCACGCCCGCCGGCAGGCGCACGCGGCCGCGGTGCTGCGTGCCAGTGAACTGGAGTACCAGACCTTTGCGAACGCGTTTCCGTTCGAGGAGACCGCGGACCAGGCCGACGCGATCGCGCAGGTGATCGCCGATCTGGGCCTGCCGACCCCGATGGATCGGATCATCTGTGGCGACGTGGGCTTCGGTAAGACCGAGGTGGCGATGCGCGCGGCCTTCGTCACGGTGCAGGCCGGCCATCAGGTGACGGTACTGGTGCCGACCACGCTGCTTGCCGAGCAGCACCTGCAGAGTTTCCGCGATCGTTTCGCCGACTGGCCGGTGCGCGTCGAAGCCCTGTCGCGGTTTCGCTCCGGCCGGGATGCCCGCACCGTGCTGGAAGGCTTCGAGAGCGGGAAGATCGACATCCTGATTGCCACGCACAAGCTCCTGCACACCGATGCCCGCGCACTGCGCCTGGGGCTGCTGATCATCGACGAAGAGCACCGCTTCGGCGTCCGCGACAAGGAGCGGCTCAAGACCCTGCGCGCCGAGGTACACGTGCTGACGCTGACCGCGACGCCGATTCCGCGCACGCTCAACATGGCCCTTGGTGGCCTGCGGGATTTGTCGTTAATCAGCACGCCGCCGGCCGGACGGCTGGCCATAAAGACCTTTGTGTGTGAATGGCACGGTCCGACGCTGCGCGAAGCCTGCCTGCGCGAGTTGCGCCGGGGCGGCCAGATCTACCTGGTACACAACGAGGTGCAGAGCATCGAGAAGGTCACTGCAGAATTCGCCGCACTCGTACCCGAGGCGCAGGTGCGCTTCGGCCACGGCCAGATGCGCGAGCGCGAGCTCGAGCAGCTGATGGTCGATTTCTATCATCGCCGCTTCAACGTGCTGGTCTGCACCACCATCATCGAGAGCGGCATTGACGTCCCCACCGCCAACACCATCCTCATCAACCGTGCCGACCGCCTGGGGCTGGCACAGCTCCACCAGCTGCGCGGCCGCGTGGGTCGCTCGCATCACCGCGCCTACGCCTACCTGATCATTCCTTCGCGGCGCGCACTTCGTGCCGATGCCGCCAAGCGTCTCGACGCGATCGAATCGATGGAGGATCTGGGCGCCGGGTTCCTGCTCGCCACCCACGATCTGGAGATTCGTGGCGCCGGAGAGTTCCTGGGCGAGCAGCAGTCCGGTGAGCTCACCGAAGTGGGCCTGACCATGTACCTCGACATGCTGGAGCAGGCCGTTATTGCCTTTCGCGCCGGCCGCGAACCGCAGCTCGAGCGCCCGCTCGCCTCGGTCAGCGAGGTCGACCTGCACGTGCCCGCCTTCCTGTCCGAGGATTTCGTGCCGGATGTCCACCTGCGACTGGCGCTTTACCAGCGCATTGCCGCCGCAACCGCCCTCGAGTTGCAGGACATGGGTGGAGAACTCGTCGACCGCTTCGGCCCGCTGCCCGAGCCTGCGAGCCACCTGCTGCAGCTCGCATCGCTCCGCCTGGGCGCTCGCGCACTGGGTATACGCCGGATGGAGCTGGGTCCCCAGGGCGGCAGTGTGCAATTCGAGACCGCCAACCAGGTGGACGCCGCGACGGTTATCGGCCTGATCCAGCGGCCTGCGCACGACTATCGCATGGACGGTCCGCTGAAGCTCCGCTTTACCCGTGGACTGTCGGGCATTCCCGCCCGTTTTGCCTTTGCAGGCCAGCTGCTGCAGGAGCTCGCGGGCCCTGCGGCAGCGCTCAAGGCTGGTAACATAGGATCATGAGTTCAATGCGCTATACCCTCGCCGTGGGCCTCGCGCTGGTCCTCGCCCTTCTGCCCTGCGTGAGCGGCGCAGCGGCGGCGAGCACCGGCCTGTATCAGGTGGAAATCATCATCTTCCAGTCCGTCGCGCCACCGGCCGGCGAGGACCTGAGTGCGAGCGCCGAGGGGCGCGGTTTCAGTGGTCAGCTCGAGCGCGGCACGGCCCCGCCAGCGGTGCTGCGCAGGCTGGACGCCTCGGAAATGCAGCTCGGCGGCCTGGCCTCGAGAATCGGGACCAGTGGCTCATGGCGCGTGCTGGCGCATGCCGGCTGGATCCAGGGTGCCACGGAGTGGCCGCAGCACGCCGGTCTGAAGCTCGAGGATCTGGGCATCAGCGTGGCGGGCCTGAGCGGCAGCGTCTACGTTGAGCGCGGCCAGTACCTGCATCTCGGATTCGATCTGCGCCTGGGCACCAATCCGGCCTGGTCCTTAAGCGAACTGCGCAAGGTCAAGTTCAACGAGAAAAACCACTTCGATCACCCGGGTTTTGGCGTCATCGCCATCGTCAACCCCGGGCGGGCACCTAAGGGCCCCTAGGCCGGTACCCGCTCCAGCTTCGGCCCGGTGGGCGCGAGCGGATGAGCAAACATCTGCCATGCGACCAGCATGGCGACGGTGGCGCCTCCCACCAGCGCCGCGTGCAGCAGCCAGAACTGCGTGCCGCTCATGCGTTCCAGCAGCCCGCCGAGCCACCAGTCGGCCCGGTCGGACTCATGGGCCGGTCCCGCGGCGCTGAGTGCGGCGCCCATGCCTGGGATTCGGAGTGCTGCTAGAGTTCCAGCACGATTTTGCCAACGAAGTCACCGGACTTAAGCCGCGCCAGGGCTTCATCAAGCTGCTCGAAGCGGTAGACATGATCCACAGCCGGGTGAATCCCGTGCTTCGCCAGGAAGCGGCTCATCTGGTAGTAGTCGGCCCGCGAACCGACGAAGACACCGTAAGCGGTGGCCACTTTGATCAGCAGTGGTTCGGCAGGCACCGCGCCGTCATAGCCCGTGAGACCACCGACGATCGCGACACCGCCCCGATAGGCGAGGCTCTTGACCGACTGCTCCAGGGTCTTGGTGCCGCCCAGATCGATTACGAGATCGGCTCCGTGCGCGCCCGTCGCTTTGAGTACCTCCTTGCTCCACTCGGGTGTCGTCCGGTAGTTGATGCCCTCCCGCGCGCCAAGCGCTTTGGCCTGCAGCAGCTTGGCGTCGGAACTGCTGGTGACCATCACGCGCGCGCCCATCGCAGCCCCCAGCTGAATCGCAGCGGTGGATACACCGCCCGTTCCCTGAACCAGCACCACATCGCCAGCGCGCACCTTCCGCCAGGAGGTCAGCGCACTCCAGGCGGTGAGCCACGTGGTCGGCAATGTCGCCGCTTCGGTGTAGGTGAGTGAAGGAGGCATCCTGGCGACCGCCGTGTCGTCGAGAACGACGTAGTCGCCGAACACGCCGTCGACGTCCAGGCCCGTGACTTCAGACAGCTTTGCGGTGTCTGGCAGTCCTTCCGTCCAGTGGCGGAAATAGAGGCTGGTCACCTTGTCACCCGGGTGAAATTCCCGCACCGCGCGACCGACCGCGACGACATCTCCCGCGCCATCGCTGCCGGCGATGCGGCCACTCCTATCGGCCGCGGTGGCCATCGACAGAATCTCCCAATCGCCGCGATTCAATGCCACGGCACGCATGTGCACCAGGACCTGGTGATCGCCCGGCGCGGCGACGGGCCCTTCCGTGAGTTTGTAACGGTAGGCCTGGTCGATCTTCTCAAACACGATCTTGCGCGTGGTCTGCGACGTGGGGTCAGCAGAAGCCATGGCGCCGCCGGCGATGAACCCCAGTCCCAGGGCCGCTACCAACGCCAGATGACGCTTCGCCATGGCTGGAAATCCTTGCTGTCGTGAGCCTAGTGTGCGGGCGGAAGATCCATCGAAGTGCCGGTGTAGCGGGTCCACTTCTGGGTGATGCCGAGCAGCGCAAAGCCGATGTAGCCGCGCACCTTCAGCACATCGCTCCCGACCAGCGTGACCGTGCATTTGTAGGTGCTGCCGTTGTCGGGCTTGTAGACGGTGCCGCCGGACCAGCGCCCCTCACCCTCGTACTTCATGTTCCTGAGGATCACCTGGCCGCGCAGCACCAGAGCGCGCCGCGCCGGATCCGGATTCTTCTCATCTTTCAGGCCCGGGTGATTGCCACCCACAATGCGGCCTTCGAGATTTCCCTTGGCGTCCACGGTCACCTGGATGATGCCGTCGCGCGGTTCCGTCAGCCAGTTGCCTACTACGGTCGTCGACGCCGGGTCGGCGGCCTGCGCCGGCGACACGAGCGCGCAGCACGCCAGCCACACCACCAAAGCACATCGCATACCCGATGAAGTCATGATGCCCCTCCGTCTGATATCAGGAATGGTGATTGCCGCCAGGCGTTACCATACGCCCGCTTCAGGACTCCGCGGTAAACTTGAGTGCCGGCGGCTGTGCGCAGCGCTCGAGCGCTTCCCGGCAGGCACGCCAATGCTCCGAGGCGAGGAGTGTGGCGCGGTCCGTATGAGCGTGCGCACGGAGCCGCGCCTGGCGCAGGTGCGAGGCCGGATCGGGAAGGATGTCCAGGCCCTCGAGTAGTTGCTGCACGCCGCTGCGCGAATTGCACACCGGCAGCACGTCGCAGCCCGCTGCGAGCGCCTGGGTGGCGCGCGCCACGATGTCGCCAAAGCTCGCGGCGCCGGCCATCGACAGGTCGTCGGCAAACACCGCGCCGGTGAAGTGCAATTCCCCGCGCAGGGTGCCGGCAATCCAGCGGCGCGAAAGACTCGCGGGCTGCCCGTCTACGCGTGGGAACAGGATGTGCGCGACCATGACCCCGGGCAACCCGTTGTCGATCAGCCGGCGGTAAGGCGTCAGTTCTTCGCCCAGGTCGGAGTACTCGCGCCGGTCCACGGGCAGCGCCAGATGCGAGTCGGCCACGACCGCGCCATGTCCGGGGAAATGCTTGGCGACGGCGCCCATGCCCGCATCGCGCATGCCGTGCATATAGGCCACCGCCAGCTCCCCGACCGCCGCGGCACGACTGTGGAAGGCGCGATCGCCGATGATCTCGGACAGCCCGTAGTCCAGGTCGACGCAGGGCGCAAAGGAAAAATCCAGTCCGCACGCCAGCAGCTCGGCGGCCATCAGCCACCCATGCCGGCGCGCAAGATCCAGCCCGGCGGCCGGATCGAGATCGAACTGGTGACCGATGGCGCGCAGCGGCGGCAGCGCCGTAAACCCCTGCCGGAAGCGCTGCACGCGCCCGCCCTCGTGATCGACGGCGACCAGCAGCCGCGGACTGCGCAGCCCGTGGATCTGCGCCACCAGCTCCTGCAGCTGCGCTGGATCGGCGTAGTTGCGGGTGAACAGGATGACGCTGCCCACCAGCGGATGAGCCAGCAGTTCACGATCTTCCGCACTCAGCGCGGTGCCGGCGACGTCGATCATCAGTGGGCCCAGGGTCATGGCATGTCCTCGCCCGGATTATCGGTGGACGCGCGGGGCGGCGCCAGCAAGGCCAGGGACTCGACGTGGGTGGTCTGCGGAAACATGTCGGCCACGCCCGCCGCCAGCAGTTCAAATCCCAGTTCATGGACCAGGATCTGAAGGTCGCGGGCGAGGCTCCCCGGATGACAGGAAACATAGAGCACGCGCCTCGCGCCCAGCCGCGTCAGCAGGGGCAGGAGCTCGCGGGCGCCGACGCGCGGTGGATCGAGCAGCACATGAGAGTATCGGTGCTGCGCCCACGCCGCAGAAGCGCAGGCGGCCCCGGCCAGGTCGGCACTGAAAAACTCCGCGTTGACGATGGTATTGAGCGCCGCATTGCCCACCGCACGCGCCACCAGCGCCGCATCGCCCTCCACTCCAACCACCCGGGCGGCGCGGCGCGCCATGGGCAGCGTGAAATTGCCGAGCCCGCAAAAAAGATCAAGGACCTGCGAGCGTGCATCGAGTTCCAGCAGCTCGATGACACGGCCGACGAGCAAGTGGTTGAGCTCGGCGTTGATCTGGATGAAATCACTGGGCTCGAAGCGCAGGCGCACACCGTGTTCCGCCAGCGTATATTCAAGCTGCGGGGCGGGCTCGCGCAGCGGCTTGACCGAGGCCAGCCCGCCAGGCTGCAGGCAGATGCGCACCGCGTGCCGGCGCTCAAACTCGAGCAGCAACTGCTCGTCGGCCGCGCTGATGGGATCCAGTGTGCGAATCACCAGCACCACCGCATTCTCGGCGACCGCCACCTCCACCTGCGGCACGCGCTCGCGGATCGACAGGTCTGTCAGCAGCGCACCCAAAGGTTCAATCAGAGCGTCGACCGGCGCCGCCAGCACCTCACAGCGCCTGAGCTCGGCGACATGCGTGGAGTAACGCTCCCGAAATCCCACCAGCGAACGGCCCCGTGAGGCGACGAAGCGCGCACCCAGGCGCGCCCTGCGACGGTATTGCCATTGCGGGCCGCGGAGCGGCTCCAGCCAGCGACGCGGCGTGACGTGAGCCACCCGCTCCAGACTGTCACGCAGCTGCTGTTCCTTGATCTGCAGCTGGGCATCGCTGTCCAGATGCTGCAGGGAGCAACCCCCGCAGACACCGAAGTGCGCGCAGCGGGGTGTCACGCGTTGCGCCGCAGGCTCCAGTACTGCGACCAGTTGCGCCTCGTCATGCTGGCGGTGATGCCGGCGCCGGATGAAATTGACGGTTTCACCGGGCAGCGCGCCGCTGACGAAGGCCGTCTTGCCACCGCGCACCACGCCTTCACCATGGTGATTGAGCGCTTCCACCCGGCCCACTTCGATGACCGGCGGCGCTCGTCGCCTCAACCGCGCGCTTCCCAGGCCTGCAAGAACTGCTGGTGGTGGGCTTCTCCCGAACTTCGCAGCAGCTCGCGCAGGCGTGCCAGTTCCTGCTCGTGGGCGGCAGTGTCGAGCCGGCCGCGGAACAGCTCGAAGCGCAGTAGCACCAGGTAGGTATTCAGTACATCGGTCTCGCAATAGTTGCGCACCGCGGCGAGCTGTCCGTCGAGCACCGCCTCCCAGACCTGCGCTCCGGAAAAACCCAGTTTGCCCGGAAATCCGAGCAGCAGCGCCATGTCGGCGAGCGACGCCCGGCCGCGGACCTGGAAGCCGGACAACACGTCCATCAGATCCAGATGCCGCCAGTGAAAGCGGCTCAGATAATTGTTCCAGCGAAAGCTCTGGTCCTCATCACCCGTTTCCCAGTAACGCGGCGCCTGCACGCTCGCCTTGAGGGCACGGTAATGAAGCACCGGCAGGTCGAAGCCGCCGCCGTTCCACGACACCAGGTCGGGCGTGTATTTCTCGATGCCCTCGAAGAAACGGGCGATGAGTTCCGCCTCGCTCGAGTTCAGATCGCCCAGGCTCCAGACCGTGAGCTGTTCCCGGCTGCGCAGCAGGCATGAAATGGCGACCACCCGGTGCTGTTCGAGCGGCAGGAAGTCGCTCCCGCTGCGCTGCCGCTGCAGCGTGTACATGGCCTTGGCCACCTGCGCATCGCTCAGGTCCTCGAGATTGAGGGTGCGCCGTCCCAGATCCACGTCGGGTACGGTTTCGATGTCGAATACGAGGCGGTTCACTATTGCCTGGCCTTGCTGCGCGGCGCGCGGCGTGTACCGCGGCGTACCGCTGTGCGCCTGGCGGACTTGGCGGGCGCTAGCGGCGCGGCCATCAGCACGGCGACGGCGACCACCAGCCCGGCCTCGTCCGTCAGGGTGACATGGCCGGCACCGATCCCGAGTTTCCGGCGCAGGCGTTCGCCGCGCGCGGAGTAGATGACTTCCGGCTTGCCCCGGCGGTCCTGCACGATGCCAACGTCCCGGATCCACATGCCGTGCGCGAAGCCGGTGCCCATGGCCTTCACGACCGCTTCCTTGGCGGCAAAGCGCATCGCCACGAACCTCTCCGGCCGCGCTGTCCTGGCGAGCTGCTCGCGTTCGGCCGGCAGCAGCAGACGGTCGAGGAAGTGCGAGCCAAAGCGCTTCAGGGTGCGCTCGATCCGCACCACCTGCAGTACATCGACACCGATCCCGTAGATCACGTCAGGGATTCCGTGCGCGCTGCATCTGCGCGCGCATTTCTCGCACGGCACTGCCCAGGCCGTCGAATACCGCCTGGGCAATGATCGCGTGGCCGATGTTCAGCTCGCTGATCTCGGCGATCGCCGCGATGGGACCGACGTTGCGGTAGTTGAGTCCATGGCCGGCGTGCACCTCGAGCCGGCGCTGCCGGCCGTGGCGCGCCGCGCGCCGCAGGCGCTCCAGCTGCTGCACCTGCGCAGCGCCGCCCGCCTCGGCATATTCTCCGGTGTGCAGCTCGATCACCGCCGCGCCGCAATCCGCCGCAGCGTCAATCTGCTCGAGCTCCGGATCGATGAACAGGGCGACGCGCACGCCCGCGGCGGCGAGCCGCGCGCAACTGGCGCCGACGCTGGCGGCATCGCCGCGCACATCGAGGCCGCCCTCGGTGGTCAGTTCGGCGCGCCGCTCCGGCACCAGGCAGCAATCGGCGGGTCGGAGCTCGCAGGCGAGCGCCAGCATGGACTCGGTGGCTGCCATTTCCAGATTCATGCGCGTCGTCAGCAGCGTACGCAGGGCGCGCACGTCGCGCTCCTGGATGTGACGGCGATCCTCGCGCAGGTGCAGGGTGATATTGTCGGCGCCGGCCTGTTCGGCCATCAATGCGGCGTACACGGGGTCAGGGTAGACCCTGCCCCGCTGCTGACGCAGCGTCGCGACGTGGTCGATATTCACGCCCAGTTCCAGTGGCGGGTTCATCACGCAGATCGCTCCATTTTGGCGACGGCCCGCGCCACGGCGCGGGTCGCAAGTTCACGGCCTTCCAGACAATGATCGAGCGCAGCGCGCAGCACGGCACGCGCCTGCCGCTGCCCCTCGGCATCGCTCAAGGGTAGCTCCGCGGCCAATGCCAGCAACACCCGGCCCGGCACGGCGCCAGCCGCGGTGGCGGCGCGCGCGCCGTCGTGGACGCCCGCGCCGACCGGCCAGACGCCCTCCCCGGGGCGGAAATGGTAATACGCCTCCGCCACGACGGGGCGACCGCCCGTCTCGACCGCCAGCTCACTCCCGTAGCCCAGCAGCTGCAGCAGCCGGTTCTCGAAATGGCGCAGCACTTCCTCGAGGGGCGCACCCTCGGCCATCCGCGCCACCGTGGCGGCATAGTGCAGGTAGAGCTCGCGCTGCGGATCGTGCGCCACCGTGAGCTTGAGCAGCAGTTCGTTGAGGTAGAAGGCGCTGAACAGGTATGCGGGGCTGAGCGCGGGCGGCGGTGGCCCATCGGCTTCGGCCGCCGTGAGCGTGGGCGCCTCGCCGCGGCCACTCCAGGACAACAGCAGGGGCCTGAAGGGCTGGAGCGGTCCAAAGCGCGAGCGTGGTCCGCGGGCCGCGCGGGCAAAGGCACTCAGCCGCCCGTAGTCGCGCGTGAACAGCTCCACGATGAGGCTGGTGTCCCGATAGGCGCGCCGGTGCAGCACGAAACCGGCCGCTAACTCGACACGGTGGGCGCTGCGGCTCATTCCACCTCCAGCTCGCGCAGCGCGCGCGCATCGTCCGCCCAGTTCTCGCGCACCTTGACCCACAGCGTAAGGTGGTAGCGACGCCCGAACAGGTGATTCAGTTCCAGGCGCGCGGCGCGGCCGATGCGCTTCAGGCGCTCACCGCCCGCCCCGATCACGATGGGCTTCTGCCCTTCGCGATCCACCCAGATCACGGCGCCAATCTCGACGCGCCCGTCGGCGGTCGCGGCGTAGTTCTCGAGCTCGACCGCGATGCCGTACGGCAATTCCTCGACCAGCTCGAGTGTGAGTTTTTCGCGTATCAGCTCGGCAATGCGAAACCGCTCGCTCCGGTCCGTGATCTGCCCTTCCGGGTACAGGCGCTCACCCTCGGGCAGCGCCTCGAGTATCTCACGGCGCAGAGCCTCGATATTGTCGGCGCGCAACGCGGACAGCGGCACGATTGCGAGGAATTGGGCGCGCTCGGCCAGCCTGCTGATATAGGGCAGCAGTCGCTCGCGCGGATGCACGCGGTCGATCTTGTTGACGGCGGCGATCACTGGCCGCTGCATCTGCATGACCCGCTGCAGCGCCATCTCATCTTCGTCCGTCCACTGCAGCGCCTCGACCAGCAACACCGCCAGGTCAGCGGCACCGAGCACCGAAGTCGCGGTGCGATTCATGGCGCGGTTAAGCGCCCGCTTCGGTCCCTGGTGCATCCCCGGGGTGTCGACGAAGGCAATCTGGCCGTCGGCCGACTCGCTGATGCCCAGCACCCGATGACGCGTGGTCTGGGGCCGGGAGGTGACGATGCTGACCTTCTGACCGAGCATCGTATTGAGGAGCGTGGACTTGCCGACGTTGGGCCGGCCGACCAGGGCCACATGGCCGGAGCGGAAGGACTTCATGGTGCGAGCTGCACCAGCAGCTGCTGCGCGGCCGCCTGCTCCGCCCGACGGCGGCTGAGGCCGACGCCCTGCGCACTCGAATTCAGCGCTGTCACTGCGCAACTGACGTGAAAGGTCTGGGCGTGCGATTCCCCCTCGACCCGCACCACGGTGTATTGCGGCAGCGGCAGCCCACGTGCTTGCAGCCATTCCTGCAGCCTCGTCTTGGCGTCTTTCTGGTCGTCCGCGGCTACGGTCCCGGCAGCGTCCATCGCCTCGAGGGCCGGCGCCAATACGCGCAGAAACACCCGCCTGGCCGTCTCGAAGCCCGCTTCGAGATAGACCGCGCCGCACACCGCCTCGAGCGCATCGGCCAGGATCGACTCGCGCCGCTCGCCACCGGTCTTGAGTTCGCCGGCACCCAGGGAAAGCGCCAGGCCCAGTTCCAGCGGGCCTGCCAGGCGCGCCAGCGAATCGCCACTGACCACCGCGGCTCGCAGGCGGCTCAATGCCCCTTCGTCGGCTTGCGGGTACTGGGCGTACAGGTATTGGGCGACGATCAGGTTGAGCACCGCATCACCGAGGAATTCGAGGCGCTCATTGTTGGCGCGCGCGGCGCTGCGATGCGTGAGGGCCTGTTCAAAAAGCCCGGGATCGACCGGTTCGTACTGGAGCTGGCGATGCACCCAGTCGGCGGCACGCATTCCACCGATGATCGGCGCGGCTGACATGGGTCAGCCGGCGGTAGCCGCAGTCCGCGTGCCGCTCACTTCAGGATCACCTCTTTGTTGAACTGCACCAGGATCGAAACGTTGCCGAGCAGCGGAGCGATATCCTCGTAGGTCGCCACCGCCACCCAGTGATCGCCCTCGCGATGCACGTCGATATCCTTTGCGGCCGGCCGGTCCACGTATTCAATATCAAAGCGCTTTTCGAGCGAGAGGTGCACGCCCGCCGGAGTGATGTTCGGATCGTCTGCCGAAGCGGTAGCAAGCTGCTCGAGGGCGCGGACGACATGAAAATAATTGAGATAGATGGGCGTCAGGCGGATGCCGGCGTACACCAGCACCGCAACCGGTGCCAGCAGCACCAGCCAGCCGATGAAAGTCACGCCGCGCTGAGACTTAGGCATGTTCAGTACTCCCTTGGAATCCCCGGAACCCCACAACCGCGCTACTCTATACGCTCGCCAAAGCGGCGCCAGTCCGGCCATCCGGACCGGCCGAGAGGCAGGTTAAGCCAGATGCGCGAGGCGCGACCGACCAGGTGGTCCTCCGGCACGAAGCCCCAGAAGCGCCCATCCAGGCTGTTGTCGCGATTGTCGCCGATCATCAGGTACTCGCCCGCGGGTACCACGATGTCGCTGATGGTATCGTTTCTGTCGGGCAGGATGCCACGCAGGGCATCGTCGCACCGGTAACTCTGCGGGATTTGCCGGTTGCAGCTGGCGACGGGCGGAAACCGCAGATCGTCCATGGTGTGGCAGGACAGGGTCTGATGACGGTGTGCACCCAGCTGCTCGGTGGCCAGGCGCATATTCAGGTAACAGCCGTCGCTGTAGCGCCCGGCTTCCAGCAGCGGCACCGGCAAGCCGTTGATGATGAGCTGGTCGTCGTGCACCCGCACCGTATCGCCGGGCAACCCGACGACGCGCTTGATGAAGTTGACCGCGGGGTCGGGCGGATAGTGAAACACCACGACATCGCCGCGCTCCGGCTCGCCGATCTTGAGGATTTTGGTGTTCAGCACCGGCAGCCGCAGCCCAAAGGCAAATTTGTTCACCACCAGAAAATCGCCTTCCTCGAGCGTGGGCATCATCGAGTCGGAGGGGATGCGGAACGGCTCGAAGACAAAGGAGCGCAGGGCCAGCACCAGCGCGGCGACCGGCAGGAGGCTGCGCGCGTAATCGACCGTCACGGGCAAGGGAAGATCGGCGGCCTCGAGGCCGGCCCGCTTGGCCGCAGCGGCGCGCGCCGGTGCCATGACCAGCCGATCCAGGAGCCAGACCAGGCCTGAGGCGAACAGCACCAGTACCAGCACCAGGCTGAAGTCGAGCCGGTCAGAAAGCAGCAGCCTGAGGATCGCGCCGATAATGACCACCGGCAGCGCCAGGTAGATGGCCCGCACCCACGCCGGGTCCGCCACGGCTGCGGAGCGCGCCAGCCGCTGACGGCGGGGCCGCAGGAACCAGTCATCGACGATGGCCAGCAGCGTTATCGGGCCGGCGAGCCAGGCGAGCGGGGTGACTATTTGCAGCAGCATGCTTGGATCCTTATTTGCGGCCGACCTGCAGCACGGCCAGGAAGGCTTCCTGCGGTATTTCCACCGCGCCGACCTGTTTCATGCGCTTCTTGCCAGCCTTCTGTTTCTCGAGAAGTTTGCGTTTGCGCGAAATGTCGCCGCCGTAGCACTTGGCGAGCACATTCTTGCGCAACGCCTTGACCGTGGCGCGGGCGATGACGTGCGTGCCGATCGCGGCCTGCACTGCCACTTCGAACATCTGCCGCGGTATCAGTTCCTGCATCTTGTCGACCAGCTCGCGGCCGCGATGGTAGGAGTTGTCCCGATGCACGATCAGCGCCAGCGCGTCGACCTTGTCGCCGTTGATCAGCACGTCGAGCTTGACCAGCGGCGCATCCTGGAAATGACTGAATTCGTAATCGAAGGAGGCATAGCCGCGGCTCGCCGATTTCAGCCGGTCGAAGAAATCGAGCACCACCTCGGCGAGCGGCAGCTGGTACTGGAGTGAGACCTGGGTCCCGAGGAACTGCATCTTCTTCTGCACGCCGCGCTTTTCGCTGCACAGGCCGAGCACCGCACCGACATAGTCGGGCGGCACGAGGATGTTGGCGATGATGATCGGCTCGCGGATCTCGGCAATCTCATTGGGCGCGGGAAGCTTGCCGGGGCTGTCGATGTGCAGCACCCTGCCATCACTGCAGGCCACCTCGTAGATGACGGTCGGTGCGCTGGTGATCAGGTCAAGGTGGTATTCGCGCTCGAGCCGCTCCTGCACGATATCCATGTGCAACAGGCCCAGGAATCCGCAGCGGAATCCGAAACCGAGCGCGGTGGAAACCTCCGGTTCGTAGTGCAGCGCCGAGTCATTGAGCTTGAGCTTGGCCAGCGCGTCGCGAAAGCTCTCATAGTCCTCGGAATTGATCGGAAATACGCCCGCAAACACCCGCGGCTGCACCTGCTTGAAGCCCGGGAGCGGCCCGCTGGCCGGTTTGTTCTCGGCGGTTATGGTGTCGCCAACCGGCGCGCCGTCGATCTCCTTGATGCCGGCGGCCACGAAGCCGACCTCGCCCGCGCCCAGCTCGCTCATCGCCACCGACTTCGGCGTGAAGCGTCCCAGCCTGTCGATGGTATGGCTGCGGCCCGTGGACATGACCCGGATCTTTTCACCGGAACGCAATACGCCATTCACCACCCGCACCAGCGACACCACGCCGACATAGTTGTCGAACCAGGAATCGATGATCAGCGCCTGCAACGGGGCCTGGACGTCGCCGCGCGGTGCCGGAATGCGTTGCACGATCTGTTCGAGCAGCTCCGGCACGCCCTCGCCCGTCTTGGCGCTGACCAGCACGGCGTCGTGCGCCTCGATACCGATGATCTCCTCGATCTCCTTCCTCACCCGCTCCGCGTCGGCCGACGCCAGATCGATCTTGTTGATGACCGGCAGGACCGTGAGGCCCTGTTCGACCGCGGTGTGGCAGTTCGCGACGCTCTGCGCCTCGACACCCTGGGAGGCATCGACCACCAGCAGCGCGCCGTCGCAGGCAGCGAGACTGCGCGAAACCTCATAGGAGAAATCAACGTGGCCCGGCGTGTCGATCAGGTTGAGCTGGTAGCGCTCACCGGCGCGCGAAACGTAGTGCAGCGTGACGCTCTGTGCCTTGATGGTGATGCCCCGCTCACGTTCCAGGTCCATGGAGTCGAGCACCTGCGCCTGCATCTCACGCTCCTCGAGGCCGCCACAGAGCTGAATCAGGCGGTCAGCGAGCGTCGATTTACCATGATCTACGTGGGCGATGATGGAGAAATTGCGTATTCGTTGCATCACTATGCGGAGGCCGGCGCTCGGGGCGCGCGGATTATAGCCGCAAAAGGCGCAGCAATTCCGAGACGTCGAGCGCCTGCTCGCAAACGCGCTCCCCGTCAAGGAGCAGTACCGGGACCCGCAGTCCCCAGCGGCGCTGGAGCACTGGATCGCCGTCCACGTCCACCAGGGTTACCGCGGGGATCGCTGCGCGCTGGCGCAGGGTGTCCAGCTGGAGCAGCAGGCGATCGCACAGCTCGCAATCAGCACGCGTGAGGAGGACCAGCCGCGTCGCCGCGGGCCCGGCCGTCAATGGCGCGTGCCGCCGGCCACTCGCCCCTGGGGTCCAAGGCCTTCGCGGAGTGAGCCGGCAATGGCGCGCACCGTCGCTGGTGGCACCTCACCGATCGCGGTCACCTTATGACCGTTCACCTCGGTCTGCAGCGCGCTGGAGGAACCGACGTTGCTCATCGTGGCCGGCGCAGGTACGCCTGGCGGCAATGGCGTCCGGCGCGGCTCCGGCTCGACGAACACGGATACGGAAGCGAGCCCATCGCTGAACACGAGATGGGTCACGGCCTTGCCGGCACCAGCCAGGATTTGGGTCGAGTTGGCGGTCAGGTGGAACCCGGCGGGCAGTCCTGCGGCCTCCCAGCGGCCCGCAGGCATCTGCGAGTCAGTCACCGTGGTGGGCGCCGCATGACGCAACCAGCGGTAGTCGCGCGCGACGACGGCCGGCAACAACGCGGCATCGGCGATGCGTGCGCGCAGGATCAGCTCGGTAAACACGAGCTGCTCAACGACGCGGCCGTCGGAGGAGCGCAGCTGAGTCTTAAGCGGCATGGCGCTGGCATCGTCGATCCAGACGCGGTACCCGTAGCGCAGGTCGTCCAGGGGTACGACGGCCACGACGTGCGAGGCCCGCCCGCTCACCCTGGTCGGAGGCTCCTCGCTGAGGCGATACATGTCCGAGGCCGCCGTGTCGAGGCGCAGCAGCTCGGTGAGCAGCAGGCCTTCCCTGGGACCGCTTTCCACCAGGACCACGCGCTGGTCGGGGAAGTACGCCGTCAATTCGCCGTTGTGGCGAATGACCTCGCGACCCGAGCCATCGAGCGAGGCGATGCGCTCGGCGATCTCATTGCCGCTGACGCGATGCACGATCGTGAGGGTTTCGGTCTGTCCGTCCTGCTCATGGACGAAAGTACCCTGGTAGTTGCGGGTCGCCAGCGCGCGTTCCATGCGCTCGAGCCAGCCTCGCGGATCGTCGGCCAGCACCGCCCAGCTGGCGGCCAGGCTGACCCAGCCCAGGGCTCCGGCGGTGGCTCTGGTGCTGATCCTAGCGTTGGCCATCGGCCTGCGCCGCGCCGTTGACGGGCGCCGTATCTGGCGCGGTGACGTTAAAGGGTACCGCCGGCGTCGGCTGGACCGACTCGCTGGCGATCAAAGCGGCAATCAGGCTGCGCCGCGCCAGGGGCGAGGAGACTTCGCTGTGCGCGACGACGTATTCAGCGAGCACGGCCGGCATCGCGAGGTTGTTGGCGCTACCGGCGGGTGGCACGACATAGCTCGCCTGCTCAGCGCTTCCTTGGGCCGTCGGAGGCCTCGTGAGCGCCGCGGCGGCGGGCAGTGCCAGCCGCTGCACGGTGGGCACGTAGGCCGTCAGCGCCTCGTCCTGCTGGGGCAAGCCATGGCGCAGCAACAGGATCGCCATGCCGGCCACGCCTGCCGCCACCGCACCACCCAGTGCCACACCGCGCAACAGGCGGCCGCGCCGCACCCGGGTGCGAGCGGTGCCGCCCGCCAGCGCCGCGCTCACGCGGCGGGCGAAGTCGGGCCTGACCTGCGCCACCGGCTCGGCCCGCAAAGCCGCACCGATGACTGAATAACGCGACCAGACGGCGCGCAGCTGTTCATCGCGGGCCAGTCGGCGCGACAGCAGCTCGCATTCGGCGGCGGGCAATTCGCCGTCAAACATCGCGGACAGTTGGCTTGCTCGTTCGTCCTGGTTCACAACAACTCCTGGGTGCGGCCAAGGCCGCCGTCAAAAACCTCGCGCAGTCGCCCGTCGATCGCCTCGCGGGCGCGAAAGATTCGCGACCGTACCGTACCGACCGGGCACTTCATCGACACCGCGATCTCCTCGTAACTCAGGCCCTCGAGCTCGCGCAAAATGATCGCGGTGCGCAAGTCCTCGGGCAGCCGGCCGATGGCTCCCTGCACGATGTTGCGGATCTCATCGCTTAAGGCCAGGCCTTCGGGCGTGTCCGGATCCTTGAGCCGGTAGCTCATATCCGAACCCTCATCGCTGCTGTGCGCGTCCAGCTCGTAGCCGACCGGATTGCGCTCGCGCGAGACCAGTGCGTTCTTCGCCGTGTTGATCGCGATGCGATACAGCCACGTGTAGAAGGCGCTGTCGCCGCGAAACTGGGGCAAAGCCCGGTAGGCTTTGATGAAGGCTTCCTGGGCGACATCTTCGGCGTCCGCCGGGTTGCGCAGATAACGCATGACAAGCTTGACGACCTTATGCTGGTACTTGAGCACCAGCAGGTCGTAGGCGCCACGCTCGCCGGCCTGCACGCGCCTCACCAGGCTCAGATCCCCGGTATCCGCGCTCATGTCCATGGGGGTCGAGCCGGGCATCGCGCCCGAAGCCGCATGCGAACGATCAGACCCCGGGGGCATTTGAAAGTTCGCCATCGTCCGGGCCTTCCCTGCACCAAACTCTCCACCACTTAGCCCAGCTCCAGTCAGTCTAACAGCAGAGCCGAATTCGAGTTTCATAGCCATCCGCCGTGCCCCGCCGAAACCTGGAATCTCATTCAGGCTTTGAGTCGCGCCCCGACCTTCGGTTCCATGGCGGAGGCAACAAGATTGAACCGGAATCGGCCCGCGCCATCACTCACCGCCGCCACAACCCGGTGCCGGGGCGCCGCCGCCCGTCGGTTTGGACATAAGTCCCGCCCTGATCCTCAATGGCGAGGAGTGGCCAGTTGCGCGACGAGCGCAGCGATCGCCGGATCGGAGGGGGTGTCATGGCCCAACAGGTAGCGCGCCAGCTCCGGGTCGGGCAACTCGAGAAACTGGG
>Ga0193713_1000126_pt1 | contig 23677 bp, 29 predicted proteins | sample H3a2metaG_FD_143054 | JGI IMG/M metagenome (GOLD analysis project Ga0193713, IMG submission 143054) | Soil microbial communities from a riparian zone of the East river system, Colorado, United States - H3a2 | ecosystem: Environmental > Terrestrial > Soil > Riparian zone | place: USA: East River... | reverse complement strand
GGTCGCGAATGACCGGAGCGCAATTCGAAGGGGATGATTCACAATTCGTCGGGATCTTGGCAGCGAGTCTTGATGATCCGAGTTGGTTTCAGCCGCAGATGGATATTTTCGTTTCGGACGCGCAACCGTGGGACCAAATGGATCCCGCAATTGTGAAATTTGGGCAGTACCCACCATCATCAGCGAAGGAATAAGTAACATGCAAAAGATAACACCATTCTTGTGGTTCGATGATCAGGCTGAAGAGGCCGCGAAGTTTTACACGTCGATCTTCAAAAATTCGAAGGTTGGAAAAATTACCCGCTACGGCGAATCGGCAGAAAAGGCCGCTGGACGACCGGCGGGATCGGTCATGACTGTCGAGTTCGAGCTCGAAGGCCAGAAATTCACAGCGCTCAACGGCGGCCCGGTCTTCAAATTTAACGAATCGATCTCGTTTGTCGTGAACTGCGACACGCAGGAAGAGGTCGATTCTTTCTGGGAGAAACTCAGCGCTGATGGCGGACAAGAATCGCAGTGCGGTTGGCTGAGAGACAAATTCGGTGTGTCGTGGCAGGTCGTTCCCAGGGCTTTGATCAACATGTTGCAGGATAAAGATCCCAACAAGTCCGAGCGAGTCATGAAGGCGATGCTTCAAATGCAGAAGCTCGACATCAAAACCCTTGAGGACGCGTATGCGGGGAAGTGATCGGAGCGAATTCCCATGGCGCTAACGAAGCAGAAGCCCAGGACAATTGACGACTATCTCGCAGGCGTGGCTCCCGATCAGCGTGCCCTCTTGCGAAAACTGCGTGAGACTATCCACGCGGTCGCGCCGAAGACAGAAGAGTGCATTAGCTATGGAATTCCTGCGTTCCGCTTAAACGGGCGCGCTCTGGTTTTCTTCGGCGCATGGGCGAATCACTGCTCGTTCTATCCGGGCAGTTCCTCAACCCTGAAAAAATTTCGGGGCGATCTGAAAGGTTTTCAGATTACCAAGGGGACCATTCGCTTCTCGCCCGATAATCCGCTGCCGATCGCGCTGGTGAAAAAACTGGTCAAAGCACGGATAGCGGAAAACCGGCCTTGAAGGCTTATGCCGAAAATCAGCCCACGCCGTTTAGCACAACGATCGTATGAAGCTTTTGCTGCCGGCGATCGGAAATTTTTCGAACAGCATCTTGCCGAGGATTTCACTTTTTCTAGTCCACTCGACGTGGGGCTTGATCGCGAAGGATATTTTAAGCGATGCTGGCCCGGAGCCGGGAAGGGTCAAGATTTCAATTTTTTGCGACTCATAGAACATGACGATGAAGTCGTTGCGACCTATGAAATGACGAAGCCGAATGGAGAAAAGGGGCGCAATACGGAAATCCTGCGCATTAAAGACAACAAGATTATCAGTGTAGAGGTCTATTTTGGTTGGGACGTTTTGGCGGATCATTAAATCAGTAAGGAGAAATCATGAGCAAAGTTCGAGTCTTAGTCGGCACAAGGAAAGGTGCGTTCATCCTGACAGCGGATGGCGCACGCAAACGATGGAAGGTTAGCGGGCCGCATTTTGCGGGTTGGGAGATTTATCACGTGAAAGGTTCGCCAGTCGATCCAAACCGCATTTACGCATCGCAAACAAGTGGGTGGTTCGGCCAAATCGTCCAACGCTCGGATAACGGCGGAAAAACCTGGAACACGCCCGGAAGCAGCCCCGAGGAATTGAAAGGCGCTGATGGCATGGCGAAAGGTGAGAGCAACAAGTTTGTTTACGACGGTGTCCCGGGGACGCATCAATGGTATGACGGCACCCAGCATCCATGGGAGTTCAAGCGCGTTTGGCATCTGGAGCCCTCACTGCATGATCCCGAGCATGTTTACGCCGGTGTGGAAGACGCGGCGTTGTTCGAATCGAAGGACGGCGGCAAATCGTGGAAAGAATTGTCCGGCCTCCGAAAACACGACACCGGCCCGAAATGGCAACCGGGCGCAGGTGGAATGTGTCTACATACAATCCTCCTGGATCCACAGGATCGACAACGAATATTCGTGGCGATCTCGGCCGCAGGCTCGTTCCGCACCGATGACGGCGGAACAACGTGGAAACCCATCAATCACGGACTGCATTCACAATACATACCGGACCCGAATGCGGAGGTCGGCCATTGTGTTCATCGCATCGCCATGCACCCTTCGCGGCCCAACACATTATTCATGCAAAAACACTGGGACGTAATGCGCAGCGATGATTCTGGCGATTCATGGCGCGAAGTAAGCGGAAATTTGCCGAGCGATTTCGGTTTCCCGATCGACGTGCACGCGCATGAGCCGGAGACAATCTATGTCGTACCGATCAAAAGCGATTCTGAGCATTATCCGCCCAGCAGCAGGCTGCGTGTTTATCGCAGTCGGGCCGGTGGAAACGACTGGGAAGGGCTCACCAGGGGCCTGCCGCAACGCAATTGTTACGTGAATGTTTTGCGTGACGCCATGTCCGTAGATTCCCTCGAGCCATGCGGCATTTATTTTGGAACGACCGGTGGTCAGGTTTACGCATCGCCCGACGCGGGCGATAACTGGAAGCCGATCGTGCGGGATCTTCCGGCGGTGCTTTCAGTGGAGGTGCAAACGCTGCCGTGATTCGCGTTGTTCTGCCACCGCATTTGCGCACCTTGGCGCGCGTCGATGGCGACGTAGAACTCGACGTCAACGCCACAGTGACTCAGCGATCCATACTCGACGAGCTCGAAGCTCGATATCCCATGCTTCGCGGTACGATGCGCGACCACGTCACTCAACTGCGTCGGCCGCTCGTACGGTTTTTTGCCTGTGGAGAGGATCTATCGCATGAATCGCCAGATGCTCCGCTGCCGGAAGCCATTGCACAGGGATCCGAGCCGTTCCTAATCATCGGTGCCATTGCGGGTGGGTGAGGCGGCTGCCGAAAAGCGATGCGTCCTCGCATCGCTTTTCAACGCGGCGAGCCATCGCGCGTTAGTAAAAAAGCCGACCCACGAATGTTACACAAATATCGGTTGAACAATTCTCAATCAAAAATAAGGAGGAAGAATGAATACTACAGAAGAAGTCGCAACGAAGCTGGTGGACTATTGTCGCAAAGGCGAATGGATGAAGGCAGTCGACGATCTCTACGCAAAAGACATCGTCAGCGTAGAGCCGCACGCGATGGAAAATATGCCGGCAGAAATGCGAGGGCTCGATCAGGTTCGTGGAAAAACCGATTGGTGGGAGAAAAACTTCGAAGTGCACAGCTCGAAAGTCGGCGGGCCGTTTGTAGCCCGGGATACTTTCGTCGTGCAGTTCGATGTGGATGTGACCGAGAAAGCTTCGAAAAAACGAATGCAGATGTCCGAGGTGGGAATCTATCAGGTGAAAGATGGCAAAGTCACGCGCGAGGAATTTCTGCCGCTGGCTCAAAAGAAAGAATAGTCCAAGGATTACGCGAAACTAGCGCTAAGGGTCCCGCTTATGAAACGTCGACGGTGTGGAAGCGGGATACTTATGTAAACCAGGAGAGGGCTATCGCTTGATTGCATGGCCGAGACGGACTCGGTATGCTCGCGCCCATGTCTGGAAAGGCGAAACCAAGCCACCAAGCGAAGGGCACTCGGTCTCTCGGCGATAACATACGCGCAGAATTCCCATTCCTTATTGGCTTGGGAACGGTGGCCATTTTTTGGGGCACTGGAAGCCGGCTGGTTGAAATCATCGCGCATCCGGTCACGCTGATTGTTGTCTTCTTCTGGCTTTTTGCCGTTATCCTTTGGTCCGCGGTGTCCGTGGCCCGGCATGCCGATTGTCTTGCCATTAAGTTAGGCGAGCCTTACGGGACTTTAATACTCACGCTTTCGGCTATCACCATTGAGGTAGTGATGATTTCTACCGCGATGTTGCATGGAGCGAATAATCCCACCCTCGGCCGTGACGCAATCTTCGCTGTGGTCATGATTGCCCTCAACGGGTTCGTTGGTCTGTCCCTGCTCATCGGCGGATTACGCCATCGCGAGCAGTATTACAATCTGCAAGGCGTCAATTCCTATCTCAACGTCATCATGACGCTAGCGGTGCTCGGTTTGGTTCTGCCAAACTTTACTACTACAACGGGAGGCCCAACATTTTCGACCGAACAGCAAATCTTTCTCATTGTAGTGACACTATTTCTTTATGCGATTTTTCTCCTGATTCAGACGATGCGGCATCGCGGCTATTTCATGGAATCGGAGCAGGCAGGTGTGGCGGCAAGTCCAGATCATCATTCACTACACGTCCAATCAACTGCTTTTCATGGATCGATGCTGCTTCTCTATTTGATCGTCGTGATTTTGCTGGCCGAAAAGTTTGCCATCCCTTTGGACAACAGCATGGAGAAGTTTGGGCTGCCTCAGGAGTTTGGCGGCGCAATGATCGCTGCGCTGGTGCTTACACCAGAGGGAATCGGCGCTATCCAAGCCACTTTTCGCAATCAGTTACAGCGTTCGATAAATATTCTACTCGGCTCCGTGCTTGCGACTATCGGACTCACAATTCCCGCCGTGCTAATTATCAGCCTCGTCACGAAACGACCTGTCACGCTCGGGGTGCAAGGCGGCAATCTTCCGCTGCTGGTTTTAACGCTGGCGGTGAGTGTCGTTACGTTTACCAGCCGCAAGACAAATATCTTGCAGGGGTGCGTTCACTTACTCCTTTTCGCAGTATTTGTGCTGCTGATCTTTGCGCCCTGAACTGCTCTTCATAGTGCGGTTGAACAGGTGCTTCGCATTACCGTGCTGATGGCAGACCTTACACTTGCCTTCGCATTACGATGGCGTTGGTTACTTCTTCCGCAACCTTGAATCCAAAGCGTTCGTAAAGGCGCAACACCGGTTTGCCTACGACGAAGCTGACCGAAATTGTTGATTCATGAGGGTTCGCGCGGACCAGTTGCGTCAGCAGGGCGGTGCCAATTCCATGTCGACGGTGCTCCGGTCTCACGGCAAACGCGAGTTCCGGCGGTGCATCAGGTTTGTCGATCGGCTTGCGCAGCCAAACGGCACCGAGCACTGATCCGTCTTTCTTATCGTGCGCCACAAACCCGGTATCGCCCGCCCGGCCCCAGCCGTCGGCATAATGTGCAAACTCCGGCTGCTGCAGGATCTCGCGTGAAGGTTGGTGGTTACCAACGGAGGATAGTCCTTGATAAAGCATCTCCCGGAGGATCGGCTCATCTTTGGCAAGAAGTGGTCGAATCTCGTATTCCATGGATAAATGCGGGCTTTCTATTGTCAGGGATGATGCGGGAAAACGCCAGTCCGAGGTTCGGCGGAACGCATCATTCACACCTCTAATACCGCCGAAAGTGAATTTCGTGCCTGAATTTCGTCGATGCGTCCATGCCTGTGAGCGATTAGTTTTAACAATGGATCGAGATTACGTCTTGGGCACGCACGACGAGGAGCTGGCAAGACTCGGACTGCAACATCGTGTCTGGCGTCCGGTAGTTTTGGATTGCTGGCAGAGAGCCGGTATCACGGTCGGCAAACGCGTCCTCGACGTAGGCGCGGGTCCCGGCTACGCAACTGTCGACCTTGCCGAAATTGTCGGGCCCACAGGTGAACTCGTCGCGCTTGAACGTTCCGAGAATTTCATCCGCGCAATGGAACAGGCCTGTCGCGCGCGATCGCTCGCGAATGTGAAGATCCACCAGCTGGATCTAATGACGGATGAATTGCCCAAGGGAAATTACGATTTTTCCTGGTGCCGATGGGTCATGTCATTTGTGAACGATCCTGGCCAGTTAATCAGAAAACTGAGCGACGTGATGCGTAGAGGCAGCGTGGCGATTTTCCATGAATACGGCCATTATGAGACGTGGCATTTCTTTCCACGTTTGGTGCATCAGGAGCGCTTCCGCGAACATGTGATTGCAACGTGGCGCGAATCAGGCGGTGAACCCGACGGTGCAGTGGCACTTGCAACGCTGCTTCCTGCGAACGGCTTTGCAATTCGCTCCGCAAGACCGCATCTGTTTTGTGTGCGTCCCGAAGAGTACATGTGGCAATGGCCCGCTACATTCATTGAGATTTATCTTCCCCGGCTGATTGAAATGGGACGGATCGATCACAAATTTGCAGACCAAGTTCGCGACGACCTCGCAAAGGCGGAAAAGAATCCAAATGCGCTAATGATTACGCCTCTGGTCTTGGAAATTGTTGCCGAAAAACTCTAGGCACAATCCTGATGGAGTAATCAATGGACTGTTCCCAGCAGACCGAGGCGCTCTGCATCAGCATTGAGTGCCATAATGACTTCGGCAATGACAGTGTCCAGCGGCATTCCTAACTTCTCAGCGCCGCGCGTGATGTCTTCGCGGTTCACAGCGCGAGCGAACGCTTTGTCTTTCATTTTCTTTTTTACCGCCCGCACATCGACATCCTGAATGCTTTTTGTGGGGCGAACGAGTGCGACGGCTACGACAAAGCTGCTTAGTTCATCTACAGCGTAGAGCGTTTTCTCAAGCGCCGTCTCGCGCGAGACGTTTGCGTAATCCGCATGCGAAAGAATCGCGCGGCAGACTTCTTCGCTCCATCCGTGGTCGCGAAGCCATGCAACACCGACGAATGGATGACCTTCGGTCGAGCTGCGTTCGAGATTAGGGTGACGCTCATAATCCATGTCGTGCAGCAATCCCACGGCTTCCCAAAGATCGGTATCTTCGCCGCGCAGTTGCGCAAAATGTTTCATGGAATCGGCAACTGCGTAGCAATGTTTCCGCAGGCTTTCGGATTGGACCCAGTCGTGGAGAATAGTTGGCGCGCGAGCGACTAGCGTTTCGTTCATCACCGAACTTTAGTAAATTGATACGTTGTCACACGGTTTTATTTTTGTCGCAAGCCGGACCACATCCCAATTGGCCAGGCGAATACAGCCGTGGGAAACAAAACGCGCCTCTGTGCTCCGCCAAACCGGGCAGAACAGAAAGGCGCGATGGAGACAAACGAGCTTAGATATTAATCCTCTTCGAGGATAACACGATCAACAACCATGTTGGGACCTGTCCCGGCATAATGAACCCGCACTAAAACGCCTACTCTGATTCTTGATTTCATGGTAGCTTTGTCCAAGACTCTGCCGCTGCGTGTCACATACGTCACCGTCTTGCCGAAGCGGTAACGCACCGGCCCGGAGCTCTCTCTAAGCACGATTCCACTTCCCGGAGTGTATTCCGTGATTGTCCCGTTGGCATCAGTGATACTCGTTGTCTGAGTGGTGGTTGTCTGCCGCTGCGGCTGTTGCCGCGGTACCTCTCGCTCATTCATAAGCGGCTGTCGCGTGGTCTGCCCCCACGCAAGCGATGCCACTACTACCACGGCAATGCTCAATAGCATTTTTTTCATCATTTTCCCCCTTCTTAGTTGAGTTGCGGCGCTGATAAACGTTCTCTTTCCCGTTCGAACTGAACAGGCCAAAGGAACACGCCGCTATACTAAATTCGAATGCGGCTTCCCAAGCGGACGCTTAAAAAGATTCTCGGGCTTGTTGAAGCCTGCGTTTACTTGGAGAAGTCTTTCATTCTGTCGCCTTTTTATGAAATTTTGGATTGGAACATCAGGGTTTCAGTATGCCGAGTGGAAGGGAAACTTTTATCCGGAAGACTTGGCGGCGGCAAAAATGTTGCCGTTTTATTCGGAACGCCTTTCGACAACGGAAATCAATTACACATTTCATCGGATTCCTGCGCCCAAGACGATCGATAATTGGAAAGCGCTAACTCCTGAGAATTTTCGGTTTGCATTGAAAGCGCCGCAGAAGATCACGCATTGGTCAAAACTGCGTGATTGCGCGGATACGCTGCGATATTTCCATGATGTAATCTCGGCGCTGGGCGAGAAATTAGGGCCGGTGCTGTTTCAACTCCCGCCCAATTTCAAGAAGGACACTCTGGTGCTGGGCGATTTCTTGAATGGTCTGCCGGGTGGAATGCGCGCTGCATTTGAATTCCGTCACGAATCGTGGTTTGAGGATGAAGTCTTTGAAACGCTGCGAGCGTGCGGCGCTGCGCTTTGCATCGCCGACACAGAAAAGCTGGAGACGCCAAAGGTTGTCACCACTGACTACGGCTATCTGCGGTTACGCCGCGAAGATTACGCAGAGAGTAACGTCGAACGCTGGACTCAGTTCGTCCGCGAACAAGAATCACACTGGCTCGAAGCGTTTGTTTATTTCAAGCATGAAGCGGCAGGCATCGGCCCGAAACTCGCGTCGCTAATGAGGGGATCATTACGGTAAGCCGAGTGCGAGTTCTCGCTGCTATTTTTGGTGGTGTTTTTGGGATCATTATCGGGGTGATGATTGCATTGTTCGCCACGGTTATGCTTACGCATAACGAGCCGTTCGGTGTGATCTTCATAGGAATGTTGATCGCACCGCTTGGCTTGGTGTTCGGAGGTGCGATGGGTGCGCTAGCTGGCCTACAGCTCTTGCCGCACTTGCGTGACCAGGCAAGCGGACGAGTACGAACCAAGAAGGTGACATTGGCAGCAGGCATTGTAATCAGCGGGACAATAATCCTGATTGGGCTGCTGGTTTGGACCGTGAGAATTGGCAGCACGCCACCTTCTGATCAGAAGCTGCTGTCAAACTTCGATAAACACGAAGCCATTTTCAACAAATTGATCGACATGATAAACATCGACAGAGATCTGATCAGAGTTGACGAGGATTGGACAGATCCCAAAAATCCGGAGACCATTGGCGTTTCGGCGAGTCGAATCAGTATTTATCGTCGGTTGTTAAAGGACGCCCGCGTGCCGCGAGGTTTTCAATCCAGAGGATTGATGGTTGAGGTTGACTTCTTTTACTGGATGATTGGCTCAGCTATCTCAAGCGACATTAGCAAGGGTTACGCCTATCTGACGGTGCCACCGCTTGAGGTGCTGGTCAGTTTGGATGGTTATCGGCCCGAGCCCGGGCGTGATGAAGTGATTAGAGTTTATCGACACATCCGAGGCAACTGGTACTTGTTTTACGAGTACATCCCGGGATAGCCCAAGACCGAGGAGCGTCGCTATCTGCTGCCTGCGAATAGAGCCGCAGAAATGTCGCCCAAATTGACGGCTATTTGCCGATGAGAATCAGGACTCCGGCGGCGAGCGCCACAAGGTACAAAAGGAAAACGAACGGTCCGAGGTTTAGACCGAATCCCAAAAGGCCATCGATAATGAGATAAACCGCAAGCAGTACCATGCCGATATTCTTAGTGAATTTCATCCCGCAGTATTTTTAATCGCCATGGCCGATGGCAATCCCAAAATGTCTATAAGATCTTGATCTGAGTTACCATCACTCGTTAAGCGGTGCCTATCGGCCAGCCGCACGGACCACCACCGCCGAAATATCTTTCACGTCTACGAAGGCATCGAAAAATTCTGCGCCAGTCAGGTGGGAAAGATAGATGATATTGTCGGTAACTTGGCCGACTCTTCCTCCGATTTTTTCTCCAGATCTCAGGTGCAACTCGACAGCTTTCCCCGCGCTGGCCTGAAGGATGCTGAGTACAGTCGCATTAGGCAGGACGGCGGCTTTTTCCTGCGCAGGCAAGCTGGAACAAGTGATCGCCGCAATAATGATTGCCAGAAGAACTGAACAACGTTTCATATCCGCTCGTTCTTGGGCATTTCAGAGCGATTTGCGAGCAAATAATCATCCGAGCATCGAATTACCAAGAGGTTTCGGAAACAACAGAATTCGCTAGAGTCGAAGTTGATGGGTGTTGCTGAAAATCTTGAGCGTGTTCGCGAGCAGGTCGCACAAGCGGCTGCGAAAGTTGGTCGGTCGGTGAATGAAATCGAGCTTGTCGCGATCACGAAAACGCATCCAGCCGAAAAAGTATGCGAGGCAGTCGAGGCTGGGCATACACTCTTTGGCGAAAGCCGCGTCCAGGAGGCTCGTGCGAAAATTCCAGAGCTGCCTTCAAACTTGCGCTGGCATTTCGCAGGACACCTCCAGAAAAACAAGATCCGGCAGGCACTCCCGTTGTTCGAACTTTTTCACGGTGTCGATTCGCTTGCGCTGGCGCAAGAGATGAACAGGATCGCGGCCGAGGAGGGAGGGCACCCGTGTGTGCTACTGGAAGTAAATGTAGCGGGGGAGGGGAGCAAATTCGGTTTCAAGGCCCAAAGCCTGCGTGCCGAAATGGAATCCCTTCTTGCGCTTCCGCGACTGTCGATCGAAGGACTCATGTGTATTCCGCCGCTCGCAGACGAAGCAGAAGCGTCCCGGATGTTCTTTGTGCAATTGCGCGACCTGCGCGATTCGCTCGAGAAGGAATTCGATTTGAGACTTCCACATCTTTCAATGGGCATGACACAGGATTTTTGGATCGCAGTTCAGGAAGGAGCTACGCTGGTGCGCGTGGGTACGGCAATTTTCGGGGAACGATCCAAACGGCCAAAGGAGTAAATGCGACTCGAGCCAACAAACATTCAGCAGATAGGCGGCGAGGTCGCGATCTCTTGGAATGACGGCTCGGAATCGTTTTTCAAACTTGAGACGTTGCGACGCGCATGTCCTTGCGCGGCGTGCGGCGGCGAACCCGATGTGCTTGGTAATATCTCGCGGTCGTCGGTAACTTATACGGACGAGAGTTTTCGGCTCGCCGGTTTCGATCTCGTAGGCGGTTACGCGTTGCAGCCGCGCTGGGCCGACGGACACAGCACTGGAATTTATAGCTTTACTTATCTGCGGCGTCTGGGAAAAGCTTCCGGATGAAGGCTGTGCAATAAAATTGACGTCGATTCATGACCTTGACGGCAAAAATGGCGATCGTTCTGCTATGCTTCGCGTTATGCGGTGCTGGCACCTTCATTGCGTCAACCGCGCGCGAACAATCTGAGCAGCTGCAAAAAGCGAACGCGATTCCGGTTAAGAATCATGAGATTTCGCAGCGCGTTTGGATTACAGCCTAGGTGTAGAGGCGGCCGTGTCGGCCGCAATAACTCTTAATGATTAAAGGTCGGCCGCCTAGACTGAGGCAAATTTTCCAGACTTATGATCCCCCTCTGTTCTTCGTGACGATTTGCACAATTCATCGGCAGAGGATCGGAGATTTAGAAACAGCCCATCGCTCTTTCGAGGCCCACATCCGCCGAGCGCGTGACGAGTTTGGCGTGGCCGTGGGAAGGTATGTGATGATGCCCGATCACATGCATTTCTTCGTTCGAGGCGGTGATGACTTTAAGCTCGCGCAATGGGTGAATGGGTTGAAACGCACAATTTCAGTCGCGTTCGGAGCGACAAAGAAACGCCCGCTATGGCAGCCGGGATTCTTCGATCACGTGTTGCGCAATGACGAGAGTTACGGCGAAAAATGGAAATATGTGCAAGAGAACCCTGTTCGTGCCGGATTGGTTATGCGCGCCGACGAATGGCCGTACCAAGGCGAATTTGTGGTAATTGATCGCGCATAAATCTTTGCGGCCGACACGGCCGCCTCTACATCGGGATAGTCACGCGCAGTAGACTCGTTCCTTCAGTTCGCGGATGTAACTGTCTATCCTGCAACTGAGCCGGAACCAGGAAAAATTCTCCGCGGGCGAGGTCGACATCCGCGCAGCGCACGGAGCCGGTGAGGCAACAGGCGATTGCGAACTGCCCGCGAGCAGCAATCTCGCGCGGTGAATCGAGATTCCACTTCCGGATCTCGAATAAATTGTGACGCAGCAGCACTTCGCCTTCGGGATGCAATAATCGCGGTCGAACATCATCAAAATCGATGCATTGAAGCGCCTGATCGATGTGTAACTGGCGCCGCTTACCTTTGTCATCCACACGGTTCCAATCGAACACACGATAGGTGGTGTCGCTGTTCTGCTGAACTTCGATTAGCAAATTACCCGCGCCCAAAGCGTGCAAACGTCCCGCCGGCAGAAACGCCGCATCGCCTGTTTTGACTCGGACCGTGTGAACGTGATCGGCTGCCGTTCCGTCGAGGAGCGCCTTCTCAAACTGATCTCGCGTGATCGATTCACGAAATCCGAGATAAAGCTCAGCACCCGGATCGGCTGCAGCAACGTACCAGAACTCGGTTTTCGGTTCGCCTCCTAATCTGTCGGCGAGCTTTTCGGGCGGATGCACTTGTAATGAAAGTTTGTCGTGAGCGTCAAGAAGCTTCAGTAGCAGCGGAAAACGTGAAGAATCGGGAGCCTCTCCAAAGATTTCGTCCCGATATTGAGTCCACAGCTCGTGCAAAGTTTTCCCGCGCAGCAGTCCGTCGCGCACGATGCTCTGGGCTTCGGGGCGATCTACTATTTCCCATGATTCCCCGATAGGTCTTTGCGGCGGCAATTTTTTTCCGAACTCAGCTTCAAGACGCCGTCCGCCCCACATCCGTTCCATGAAAATGGGCTCGAAGGTGAGGGGAGTCGTAAGATTCAACTTGGACATGATGCGATTTCCGCAACTGTAGCGGCAGTCGTGCCGGTTGCATCGACTTAGTTTGCAGGCGACACGGCTGCCGCCACAGAGATGAATTTCAAGCGTCTTCTAAAGAACTGGCTACCTGTGTTCATCTGGCTGGGCGTGATTTTCCTCGGCTCGATCGATCTGATGTCGGCCGAGCACACGTCGCGATTCATTGTTCCGTTTTTGCGCTGGCTCAAGCCGGATATTTCGCCGGAGGCACTTGCGTCGATTCACTTCATCGTTCGAAAGTGCGCGCATTTGGGCGAGTACGCTGTTCTGGCTGTGCTTTTGCTTCGCGCTGCAATTTTCATGACGAATCTCAAGCGGTCGCTAGCGATCCTCTATGTGAGTGTCTGGGTCGCCTGCCTGTTTGTGGCTACCACGGACGAATTTCATCAAACGTTCGTCGCGTCCCGTGGCGCTTCTACAACGGATATCATGATCGATAGTGGCGGCGCGATTCTCGGACTGCTAATCGGCGCGATTTTTGGGATGACTCGTTCAATCAAGCTCGAAAGACCACCTGCCGACCCGAGGGTCCAATCACGGTTTTGAAGGTGGTGCTATTCTCTCCCGCTTGCCTTTGGCAGAGAGTTAATGAAATAATCAGCGTGAATGCTGATCGCAGTTGGAGGCTTACATCTGTTCATGTCTTCACTCCAGGTTTTCCAGTGTGCTCCTGCGGAAGAGCCAATCATACCCTGACAGATAGCACGTTGAAACGTCACTAGCGGGTATTACAGCTGCAAATTCGAATGTTCGCTCCATGATAAAGACGGTTACCGGCAATGCGTCGTCATTGTCTGCCACGGTCAAACTTTGGATCTTGGCAAATCTTCTCTCGGTTTTTTCCGCAATGACAATTTGGCTTGTTCTTTGTTTGGGATCGCAGTGTATCGCAGAAAGTGTCACGCAAGAAGGCGGGATGAACCCCAAGGCTAAAGGTACCGCCCGAATTACAGCTACGCCACAGCGCGTCAAAGTCAGTGACGGCTTCGCCGGTACCGACATTTCCTGGAATACCGGCGATGGATCGATGGGTTTCGTTTTCGTCACGGCAAACGGTCGGCCGCCGGTTCTTGTCGCTACAGGTAACGAAGGTAGCCGGGTTATCTCATGGATTCGGAGGGGCAATTATGTTTTCGAACTCTACGGAGACGCTGGACGGCAGACACTGCTCGCCTCAGTAAACGTTTCCGGGGTCCCGACAGAACCCGAAATTCTTTCTCAACGCACAGACTTATCTCACGGCCAACTGCGCTGGCTGCTGTTTGCCGCGCTCCTCGCAGTTTTGTATGCCGCGCTTTACTTGAGCTCGAAAGGGCCGGTGCGGACAAAATTTCCGATCGAGCCGGCTACCTCGCCTCATCCGCTTCACGTTGCGCGAAATCTGCTGCTCGGCGTCGCCGCCTTCATTTCTGTAGACGGACTGGTCTTTCATACGCGCCTATACACTTCGATTCTGGCGCCAGAGTCTTACGCGGGGCGAATGGCAGCCATTACACGAGCGGAAAAGGATCGCGTTTCATCGGGCCTCAAAGAGGTTCTGGTTTTGGGGGATTCGCGAATGGCTGAGGGATTCTCCGCTGCGGTTGCCGATAAACTCAGCTCTGTCGAGGGATTCAAGTTTGTGAATCTCGCGGAACCAGCTTCCGCTGTGAACATCTGGGACTATATGCTACGAGAGGTCGATCCTACGAGAGGCCGTTATTGGGCGATTGTGGTTCCCTATGGCATCGGCTTTGAGCCAAACAGCGCTGACCATTTAAGGATTTCCATGGCAGCTCCGCTCTTACGCTACGGAGACTGCTTCAATTTTGCGTCCGCTTTTCAGCGATGGTCGGGTCGTTTTAGAGCATTTACAGCATGCATACTGCGAGGCTCGGCATTCCAGAGCGACGTAGTCAATTTTTTCGAACATCCCATCGGGCGCATCCGAAGCCTTCAACGAGAGCCAAAGAGACTTCAATCGCGCGATCTGTATAAAGGCCGTGACTATGATATCGTCGGCACTTCCTATGATCCCAAGACTGGTCAGGTGACTTTTCCACCACGATTGACTGAGGCCCAGAGAGAAGCCATCAGAGATAGCCTCTTGAAGCCATCTCAATCGGAGACACAAGATTTCCTGAGAATGCAGCGCTACGGCATTCAGCGAATCTTAAATCGTTATTCGGCCAGTCCGACAGAGATCGTTCTTACCCCCGTGCCGCGCGGGCCATTTGCCGGGCTCCCCGGGGCTTCCATGACATTCCACGCCGTCTTTCCTAGCATCACAACTCAAAAGGCCGTTTTTTCTCTTCCCGAACAGACGTTCGATTTCCTTGAGAAACCCGAATATTACTTTGACGGGTTCCATCTTAATGCAAAGGGCCGGCAACGATTTACTGAAACATTGGTAGCTGAGTTAGTAGGGCGCCTGCGATCGGCCAATTCAGATGGACAAGTTCGTTCCGACTCACGCCTAACAGCGGACCCTTTCACTTCAGGCTGCGGTACCTCGAATACTAGCCGTTCCAGCGATCATGGTTTGAGTGATAGCCGAATGCACGAAGCCAACTAACTACCAATCGAGCTATCCTATGTTATTTAACAGCTTTCAATACTGGATCTTCTTCTTGATCGTGGCTACGCTGTTTTACAGCGTCCCGTTTCGCATCGGCAAGTTCTTACTCCTGGGTGCGAGTTACATCTTTTACATGTGGTGGGATCCGCGATTCATCGTGTTGATTGTTACCTCCACAGTAGTTGATTACTTTCTTGGAATTCTGCTGGAGGCGGCCAGCGGTCGCCGCAAGAAACTGTTACTGCTTGTTAGCCTCGTAGTTAATCTGGGTATTCTTGGTTTCTTTAAGTATTACGATTTTTTTGCAAGCTCGCTGGCTGCGTTGCTTCACGTGCCTGAGTCATCGGTTGTCTTGCAAATTATTCTCCCTGTAGGCGTCAGCTTCTATACCTTTGCCAGCCTTTCTTACACAATCGATGTCTATTGGGGGAAGATGAAGGCTGTTAGAAACTTCGTCGATTACGCGCTGTTCATCGCGTTTTTTCCTCACCTCATTGCGGGTCCCATCATTCGAGCAAGGCAATTCATCTCGCAAATCCAATACTGGCGTCGCCCTGCGGCGATTATGCTGCAGAGCGGCATCATTCTTGTTCTGGCCGGTCTGATTAAGAAGATGGTGTTTGCCGACCGATTCGCTGTCGTGTCCGACGGATATTTCAATGATCCGGCGGCGCATCCGGGCTGGCTGGCCGCATGGTCAGGTTGCATCGCTTTCTTCATGCAAGTCTTTTTCGATTTCTCTGGTTACACCGATATCGCTCGCGGTTGCGCAAAGCTGTTGGGCTTTGAGTTTCCACTTAATTTTGCGCGGCCATTCCTGGCCAGAAATCCGCCTGACTTCTGGCAGAGGTGGCATATAACCCTGTCCACGTGGGTCCGGGACTATTTGTTCATGCCATTTAGCCGGGGAAGGAAAGGGCGGTTCGGGTTGTACCGCAACCTCATGATTGTCATGATACTCGTGGGACTATGGCACGGAGCGAACTGGACATTTGTCGCCTGGGGAGCATACCACGGTGTTTTGCTGATTGGGTATCGATTCTTCGATCGAGCAGCAACGGGAACAGCAATCGCCGACGTTATGAGAAAACGCTACTTCGTGCCGTTTAGCATTGGACTGATGTTTGCCTCCTGCACAGTGAGCATGGCTTTCTTTCGCCCAAGGACGCTCCAAGCGAGTGGATACGTCTTACGTGCATTATTCGGTTTTCAGCACGTAACTGGCGACTTCCTGCTGACCACGGGAACAATTGTGCTGATTTTTATTTCGTTATTTTTGGCCGTCGCGCAGGAACGCACACAGTTTATTGACCGTCTCGCACTTCAACCGGCACGCATACAAGTTCCAGCATACGTTTGCGCGTTTCTGGCGCTTGAGCTATTCCCCGCTACCGGCCAAGTGCCATTCGTCTACTTTCAGTTCTGATCATCCAAAAAAGGAAATGGGCCTGACTGGGCTCGAACCAGTGACCCTGCGCTTATCAAGCGCATGCTCTAACCAACTGAGCTACAGGCCCGTTGCGGCGGTGGCGCCGCAGAATTTTCGAATTTCGATCGCCGATTTTCGATTTGTCGCAGCGCCCGTCGCGGGCAATTACTTAAATCGACAATCGAAAATCGCAAATCGAAAATACCTGGAGGCAAGGGGATTCGAACCCCTGACTTCCAGCTTGCAAAGCTGGCGCTCTACCAACTGAGCTATGCCCCCGTGTGAATTTTCGATTTTAGATTGTGGATCGCGGATTGCAAACGCGATGGGAGCGTACGCATCTTTGCCAATTTTCCCGGTGGGATTTTTCCTCCAAGAGATCGGCGGCCTCCCAACTCGCAACATCGGCATCATCCGCCGTTTTAGCAAAAGCCGATGCCGGATGGCGATCTGACGATCGCCACCCGGGCTTTGTGCGGTTTTCGGCGAAGCTGCGTTCGCGCGCTATGGAAAACGGCCCTGTTTCCCTTCGCTATTTCCCACTAACAGGTACCGCCAAATACGCTGTTCTCGCACCAGTATTTGGATCAGTAATAGCTCTGCCTGTGATCTCTCCATTATCATTTATGTCTTTTGCGGTTTCCAGATGAGCAGAATAGCTGCCTTTGCGATCGTTGAGGTCTGTGGGCACGGAACTGTGATTCCAAATAACTGCACGACAACCGTCCGCGCCGCACGAGACACCGACTACCTGGCGGGCTTCGTTAATACCGTACGCCTCACTGTCTACATGTTCCGGAGTGCGGTGCTGCAAAGGTTTGAGCTGTCGGATGCCATCTTCTCTGGTCCAAATAAAAGCGTGTAGGACGTCGCCTTCAACAAAGGTGGGGTCGCCGGCAAACCCGACCACATCGCCGCGTTGATTGATTGCTGTCGGCGTATTCCACCACGGGGCTGGCGCATCTGGATAAATATCCGTCACGGTGCCATTTTCCCAAAGCACGGCGTGCTTGGCCGTATGTCTTCCAACGGCTTGGTCGCAGATACCTGAGATACCGACGATTTGACCATTATCATTGATCGCCGTGGCAGCTCCTGATGAGTCGCCAGTGATCAGAGGCAGTTCGTGGATTTGATCTGGCGGGCCCAAACTCCACATCGCTGGACGAAACTGGAAGACTTGGGGCGAGACGCACCTTTCAGGATCTTCAACACCATTCTCCGCCCAGCCCACAGCTTGACGCAAGTTATTGGCTCCCGTCGCAAAGCCCATATTTCCACCGGGAAAATTGGGAAGTGCCCGCATCTGGTTGTTTTCCCAAACGAACCCAAGATTGATATACCCGGCTCCGAAAGGCCCAAAGTAGAAGAAGAAACTGCTCCAAAGCTCCCCCCGTGGCTCCGGCGTCAGGGTCTGGGAAATACCCACGATAATGCCCGCGGTATTTTTCACGTTCCATGTGACACTGCTGTTTGGTCCGCCAAGTGTGTCGAGGTCGGAGAGCACCCCGTTTCGCCACAGTGCAGCGTGCCGCACTTGGTCGCCCGTTAGTCTGGAATAGCCTGCAACCCAAGTCTGGTTATTAATGCTGTTTCCGGCGCCACTCGTTCCGCCGAGTGAAGGAAGGTTCGATACTTGATATTGCGTTTTTGCCTTTGTTGCTTCCGGCCTCTGTGCCTGCACAGGCGCCAGAATCGCCGCGCAACAGACAGTAATCAGACCAATGAAAAGAATTTGGCTAGCTCTTTTGGTTGTGAATTGTGTTGTCATATTTTGTTCCTTTGTTGAATTTTTCATTACGAGACTTTAGGGACTGACCTTAAGTCGGCACCAGAGCCACTTCGCAGATTTCGTACGAGCCATTTCACTTTCAATTTACGATTTCGGCCGAGAGAATAGTTGCTCTTCGAGGGAAATCTGGAATGGCAGAACGATTGTAAAAGAGCGCCTGCCGAGAACTCGCGGATCGCCCGACTTAATTCAATTTCGAATTAAGTGTCGCTGCGAATTTACTGAGACCTTCGCGAATCTGCGCACGCGACCATGCGGCGAATCCGAAAGTGAGCGCCGGTTCCGCCTCCGCTTTCATAAAGCAGGACGACAACGGCGACGGTCTGATACCGATTTCACCGCAGACACGGGTGATCAACGGCAAGTCTGTTTTCCGCCGGAGCCAGGCGACGAAATGCAGCCCAGCTTCCGGAATTTCCAGGATAAAGTACTTGCCCAGCAAATTGTTGAATTGTTCGATGAAGAATTCTCTTCGGTCAGAATATAGTTTTCGCATCCGCTTGATGTGACTGAGGAAAAACCCCTCGGTCAGGAATCGAGCCAGCGTCGCCTGATCAATCGCGGGTGAATGTTGATCCATAACAGCGCGAATCTTGATCATTGATTCGACTAATTGCTCCGGCGCCAGGATATAACCCAGTCGCAAGGAGGGGTAGAGGATTTTACTCATTGTGCCTGCGTAGATAACACGACCGGCGTTATCAAGCCCCTGTAAGCATGGGAGTGGGGGACCGGTATAGCGAAACTCCGAGTTGTGGTCGTCCTCGAAGATGTAAGCGTCGCAGGTGCGTGCAAAATCGATCAAAGCCGTCCTTCGCTCGAGACTCATCGTCATACCAAGTGGGAATTGATGAGAAGGAGTGACGTAGATTATTTTCGGCGAACGCTGTTTCGACGGCCGCGCAATGGTGATCCCTTCCCGGTCAACAGGCCGTGGAACGACAGTCGCGCCAGCGAAGCCGAAGGCTCGGCGAGCCTGGTAAAATCCCGGATCTTCGATCCACGCAACCTCTCCCCGATTTACGAGGGCCATCGCGCTGATCATCATTGCCTGCTGCGTTCCGGCTGTGATGATGATCTGGTCCGGATGACAACGCGCCCCTCTGCAATCGCGCAAATAAGTTGCGAGCGCTTTGCGCAGGTCGGGGTCGCCACGGCTTGATGCATACTGGAGTAGGTGCGCTCCCTTTTTTGCGAGGACTTCTGCTCTGAGTCGTTCCCATATTGCGATCGGAAATTCGTCAAGCGCTGCGACAGCGGGGACAAACGTGACACCTGGCGGGCCGGCGATTCCGAAATCAAACTGGTGGCCGACCCGCTTATCCGGAATACCTCTTACTCGATCGGAAAGGTGGGGTGGGCGTTCTATGTGTGGCTCTGCTTTTGCCGTTTGCGTGCTCAAAAAAGTTTCGGGCAACGGCTCGACGACGAACGTGCCCGATCCGATTTTCGATTGAAGATAACCTTCCGAATGAAGTCTTGAGAAAGCGACGTTTACCGTGAATCGCGATACTCCCAGGTCGACTGCAAGTTCACGAGAGGAGGGGAGTCGGGAAGAGTTGCTGTTGAAAGTTGCCGAAACCAATTCATCACGAATCTGCCGGTAAAGTTGTACATGCAGCGGTTCATGGGAAGCGCGGTCCAGCTGAATCATTTCAAAAGCCATGATCGAATGGCGTCGTCGCTGCTTCTTACCGAGCTTTTTAGCTGAAACTCTTTTCACGATTCAGATTGTGCTCATTAAGCCAACTGCTGGTATCCGCAAGCTCCCGTCGAAGTGGTATGGCCACTTCGCGCGAAGTGGACCGTTGACACTTTGCCACAAGGCCAGAAGCTTTTCTTTGAATGCAAACTCAGACTCCCTGTAGCGATCACATTGAGACCAAAGGCCTGATCTATTTTGCTCGGATGCTGGACAAGATCAGATTAAAAGCGCGAGACGAATTGCCCCCGGATTATTTTGTCGGCGTGGAAGACGACCCAACGATGTTCGACGCGCGTTGTACGAGATTTCTCGGGGTAGATTATCATGAACTTGTCGAGCGAACGTTTAAAGGCGGATCGGATGAGGAAATTCTCGAATGGTGCTTCGAGCGTGGCCGCAAGCCTAACGAAGAGGAAATCGCTATCTGGAATGCGTTTCTAAACAAACGTGGCTGGCGAGATGACGCGAGCGCAGATCTGCAGGCAGCTAAAGAGCGATCAGGTTTCGGCGATCGCGACGATATTCAGACATGGGTGGACTTGCACGACGCTGAGGAAGGAAGAACGCCAGTAGCGGTCTTCGTGCATTAGGCGTTAGGCCAATAAGACACTTTCACCGCCAACACCAACGAAAAACGACTGTCCTCAAGTCACTCGATCATTCGTCACATCATTGAACGAATGTAAATCGTCAACCAATACACAAATAATATATGGCAAAAATCAACACACCCTTCTCAGGCGGATGCGCTTGCGGTGCGGTTCGCTACGAATCGGCAGCAGAACCGGTTATGATGCTTCACTGCCACTGTCGAGATTGCCAGCGATCCAGCGGAGGCCCGTTCTCGTCTTTCGTCGTCGTGCCCACGGAAGCTTTCAAGCTCTCGCAAGGCTCACTGCGCTTCCATGACTCACCCAGTCATGCGAGTGGCAAAACGCATCGGGGGTTTTGCCCTGAATGTGGCTCGCCCATTCTAGGACTCGAACCCTCACATTGTCGCGATCAGAACTGGCGAACCTTGATGATCCGAGCTGGTTCGACCCGCAAGTGGATGTGTGGACATCAGACGCGCACCCATGGGACGAAATGAATCCCGCGCTGCGAAAGTTTGAAAAGTATCCTTCGTAGGCGCCGCCACAAAGGGCGGCATAGCCGCGTTGGAAGTGAACAGGCTTCGCGGCAAGAATTACCAAGAACAAAGAGAAAACATGAACAAGAACAAAAAGAGAGACACGGAAAACCGGAAAGAGCACCGCGCAATGAACACACCCCCGATCGTGTCACCGCAGGACTGGGAGGCGGCACGCCAGAAACTGCTCATGAAGGAAAAGGAATTGACCCGCGCCCGTGACGCGCTGGCGGCCGAGCGCCGGCGAATGCCGTGGGTGGCCGTGGAGAAGGACTACGAGTTCGACGGGCCCAACGGCAAGGCGAGCCTCCTCGATCTGTTTGATGGCCGCCGTCAGTTGATCGTCTACCGCGCCTTCTTCGAACACGGCGTGCACGGCTGGCCCGACCATGGCTGCGTTGGCTGCTCCATGGTGGCCGACCACGTTGGCAACCTTGCCCATCTGAACGCGCGTAACACTACACTTGTGTTCTGCTCACGCGCGCCGCAAGCGGACATCGAGCGCCTAAAGACGCGGATGGACTGGCAGATTCCGTGGTACACCATCACGGACGACTTCGACAAAGACTTCGGCGTACACGAGTGGCACGGCACGAACGCCTTCATCCGCGACCGCGACCGCGTGTTCCGCACCTACTTCATCAACAACCGCGGCGACGAGGCGCTCGGGAGCACGTGGAGCTACCTCGATATGACTGCGCTCGGGCGCCAAGAGAAGTGGGAAGACTCGCCCGAGGGCTACCCTCAGAATCCACCGTACGAGTGGTGGAACTGGCACGACGAATACTGCGACGCCCGGCCGTCCGAGGAGTGGAGCGCTCAAATCGAGCGGGGAATTCAGGCTGGGCAGGGACGCCGAAGCTCGTGATCGCTCACATCGCCGGCGTGCCGGTGGAGACAAGACCGATGCCGAGATCGATAAGGGGAACGCCTCGATGGCCGATCTCTTCCGACGGCGCTCGCAACTTCTTATTCTATCACTTCATTTGAACGGAGAGTTCACATGAGAATCGGAGTCATCGGCGCTGGAAGCATGGGAGGGATACTTGCGCGCCACCTCGCCAAGCGCAGCCATCACGTCTCGATTGCAAACTCGAGAGGACCAGAGAGCCTGACCGCATTGGCGGCCGAGATCGGCGCGACGCCCGTTTCCGTTGTCGACGCCGCCAAAGCCGGAGAAATCGTCATCATCGCGATCCCAACGAAGACCGTCGCCGATCTTCCGCGGGCGCTGTTTGCGAACGTACAGAGCAGCGTCGTCGTCATCGATATCGGCAACTACCATCCCAAGCTTCGCGATGGCCGCATCGATGCGATTGACCGCGGCATGCTCGATAGCCAGTGGGTCGCGCAGCACATCGGGCGCCCCGTGATCAAGGCCTTCAACAACATCCTCGCCAAAAGCCTTCTCGAAAAGGGCGTTCCGAGGGGAACGAAGGGGCGGATCGCTCTCTCGGTCGCGGGCGATTCGTTGAATGCCAAGGCAGCAGTGCTTCGCCTCGTCGACGATCTTGGCTTTGACCCTGTCGACGGTGGTGATCTGGACGATTCCTGGCGGCAGCAGCCCGGAACGCCGGCTTACTGCAAGGACCTTGAAGCCGCTGCTCTCCGGCGCGCGCTCGTGGAAGCTGATCGAAGCCGGATCGGGGAATACCGCGCCGAACAGGAGGCTCGTATCAGGAGGAATATCGCAGCGCAGACACCAAGCGGCTTGGCGCGTCAATGAGGTTCTCATTCACTAGTTCCACCAAAAGCAGAAGGGGACCATGAAGCGACCGATGATCGTTTCGAGAGATGCTTTCATCGCAAAAACGAGCGGATAAGAAGCGAAATTTGCGGCTGTCAGAGAGTGCTGCTGCAGAAGAATTGGCAGGCGGCGAGATTGGTTTAATGTGAGCAGTCCTAAATCGTCATTCTATGAGCAAGAACTACAAACCAGGCCATTCCAGCACGGCCTCGCCGTATCTTATCGTCGATGGCGCGAATAAGACGATCGAGTTTCTCAAGGAGGTCTTTAGCGCGGCGGAGGTGCGCCGTTTCTCAGATGCCGAGGGCAAAATAAGGCATGCCGAAGTCGGTATCGACGATAGTGTGATCATGATCGCCGATGGCGCCCCCGGCTGGCCGCCGATGCAAGCGCATGTCCACGTCTACGTGCCGGACGTTGACGCGACTTATCGACGCGCGTTAGAGGCAGGCGCGGTTTCCGTTCAGGAACCGGTAAAGAAAGAAGATGAAGACAAGCGCGGAGGCGTAAGAGACGCCGGCGGCACGACTTGGTGGATCGCAACGAAAATGGAATAATTTCGCGGGACGACTGCTTTCAAAGCGAGAGCAGATTTTGGGACGCGACGGCGCGCATCGCTCCAAAAAACAAAATGCCGGATGTCGACTTTGTGAATCGTCATCCGGCATTGCAGTCGATGTGCAGCAAAGACTGAATTGTGCGTTATCGTGATCTCCTTTGAAGCTCTGGTTTCTTTCGATTCCAAAGTCTCACGGCGTGTCCGGGAAGTGATCAATTGATTACTCCGCGGATTTAGCCGTCGACCTATTCAACCGCTCTTCGAATCTGGAGACTCGAAGGCGATGAATCTCTCCTTAGAAAGGAGGTGATCCAGCCGCAG
>Ga0193713_1000125_pt1 | contig 23692 bp, 21 predicted proteins | sample H3a2metaG_FD_143054 | JGI IMG/M metagenome (GOLD analysis project Ga0193713, IMG submission 143054) | Soil microbial communities from a riparian zone of the East river system, Colorado, United States - H3a2 | ecosystem: Environmental > Terrestrial > Soil > Riparian zone | place: USA: East River... | reverse complement strand
CCTCGTCGTCCGGCCTGTGCTCGGTCGGTGAGTCGGTAAAATCACTCAGTATCGCAAACTGTAAATTCGGATCGCGATTGGCGAGGTACTGTACCTCGAGGTGCTCGAGCGCTTCCTCCACTGCGTGCGCACTTCCGAGGAGGGTCGGGACGACTACTGCCGTCATGTACTCTTCCGGAATTCCGTCATCGCGCAGCTCGAGCTTGGACAGGAGGCGCGGCGGCAGCAGCAGCGTTATGAGCTGGTTGATTACGTTGGTCCCTATCTCGCTCGCCGGAATGAGCGCTGCGAGTGCGATGACCAGTTGAACCATCGCCGGCGCGCCTTCTATGACCTCCAGAATTACGGCCAGCGCGAGAATGGTGAAGACGGTTATTCCGCCGAAGTACAGCGTATTGGGGTGCCGCTGAGTCCAGCGATACAGCCATTCTCCCGGTGGCGGAGTGTACGCGACTTTCTCCTCGAGAACCTGTCGGCCCTTGTCGACGAGGAAGTAGCCAACGTGTGCGTGTCTCGCGTCGCTGGGATCGGCGAGCTTCGCGAGCGCCAACACTTCGCTCGCGATTTCTTCTTCCGGCCGCTTGACTCGCTTGGCGATGTGCTCGACGATGTGGCGGTAGTGATCGCGGGTCCCGAACGTCATCGATGGGTAGTGGCCGCTCGGATCCTGACGCAGGAGTTTTTCCGTCGCGCTCTGCGATTCGACGAAGTCTTTCCAGTCGAGTCTCGAGATCGTGCGCAGGCTCGTAATGCTGTTCGCAACCGTCACTTGCGTCAGCGCCACTCTGCGATTCGATCGCGTTGCCGCTTCTTCCGCGCTCGGCCCGTCTTCCGCGATCCACTGCTCGAGCCAGATCAGCGGCGTGAAGTTTGTCTGATACGACCGGACCTGCTGGAGGAATCGCGCTACCCAGGTCGGCGTGAACGGCGGGTGATCGTCGACGAACGCGGCAAGCGCTTTCGCCAGCGCCTGCGGTGACTCCTCACTTGCCTCGCGTAGAGCTGTGGCAGCCCGGTCGGCTGATTCGACTTCCTGCAGGCGCGCCGCAACTCGCAGCGCCATGCGGCGGATGTTCTCGACGAGACCCAGCCGGAGCATCGTCGGTATCGCCCACAGCTCACCGATGCGAAGCGGAGTGACGGTCTGATACTCGCGGACGAACAGCGTGATGTTGTCGAGATCGAGGTGACCTTCCGTGTGTGCGATCAGCTCGATTGCTACTTCGTATGCTCGCGGATAGCCGGCCAGTGATCCCGTGGCCAGTTTGGGCAGCTCCTCGTAGTAACCCTTGGGAAGACTTGTCCGAATCTCCCTGATGTGCTCCTGGACGATGTAGAAGTTGTCCAGCAGCCAGTCTCCGGCTGGACTGATGTCCAGCCCGCCCTCCGCGCCGTTGTTTAGCTCGTGATAGACGCGATCGAGAACTTCTCTCGTGTCCTCGAGACGGAGTAGAAGAGGGCCGGCGCCACGCTGTTTTTGCGCGGGGAGCAGGTGATGTCCGCGCGCTACGGCGCGCGCGCGCTCACCGAGTCGCTCGAGGCCTAGTACTTCGCCCCGAATCGGACCGACGAGTTCTTCGCCAGCTCCGTTTCGCGAGCGGCCGAACAGACGACTCAGAATTGTTGTTGGAGCCTTGGGCGGGATTGCTGTTGCCACGTCACTTACTCAACGCCAGAGATGTGCCGCTCTCGAATGGAGCACCACCCGCAAAATATCCCGTTTTCTCTAATCGGCGTAATAAGCTTGAATACACAGCGTCACCAGACGCTGGCGGACGCGCTCATATTGATCCGCATTCTGTGGGCGCAGGGATTCGGCGAGGGAGTTCCAGAGCTGCTTGAAGATGACGATGAGCTCCTCGGGTTGAACGTTGTTCTCATGTGCTTCCCGGCCGACTCTCTTCAAAAGATCAGCAAGCTCCGGCGTTGGACCATCCGGTCGCTTGAGCTGATCCGTGAGTGCCGTCCGCAACTCGTTCATCGTGCTTTCTGAGAGAGGGCTCACGAATTATTGGGCAAATAGTTTCCCCCACTCTCTCACTAGTGCGCAGAGGTGGACATTTGTTCCCAAGAATATCTAAGAGGTACGGTCGTCGCGCTAGAGAATCCTGAAGGTCCGTAAGTTGCCGAGCAGGTGGCGTCCTCTTTTGGTTGGCGGTATTGGATAACGTGCTGATTGTCGCGCGCGAAGAGGTCGTCGCTGCGCTGTTAGGGCTAATGGTAGAGCTTCGTGGTTTGCAGCCGAGGTTCCTGGGAAGGGAGGAGTCGGTCGAGGACGCCATCACGAGTGAGGCGTTCGAGGCCGTCGTGATCGATTGTGATTACCCCGACTGCGAACACCTTATGGACACCATTCGGGATGCTGGCGCCCTGCCCATTCTCTTCAGTCCCTTCAGAATGCAGGCAGAAGTAAAGGAAGTCGCCGCACGACATGGCATTAGGTCTTTCACCCTTCCCACTGATCCGGACACTTTCGGGAGAATGCTCGAGGCCTGATTTTTCCGGCCTCTCGTCCAGATTGAAAGCCCCCCGATAGCCGAACGCCCCTCATCGAGGGGCGTAGGTTTGCCATCCACACGCCTGGGTCCTAACGAATTCGAATTCCGCCCATCAGCCGGAACAGAGTGACATCTGCCGGCACCGAGTAAACCTGGGCTCCGAGATCGAGAGATTGGCGAAAGACGGCAGTCAATCCACCGAAGATTGCCGCGCGGATGAGCGGCTTCTCGAGCTCGACCTCCGTTCTGTCGACGCTGCCATTTCCATCGGTGAACCCGACCTGGAAATGTGGATCGATCCTGTTTGCGCCGGCGCCACCGTAGAACGAGATCCCGCGGTTTCCCGGAGCAAATCCCGCCGCGATGTCACCCCCGAACATGTCGGGATGGAAGGTGTCCTTCGATGGACTGGTCCCATAACACGGGCTCGTAGGCGACGTCTGCTGCAACTGGGATCGAGGGCAGGTGATCGCTCCTTTCACGTTTCCAAAGGTGCCATGCACGCGGAGCATGAGAGTCGTCCCATTGGTGACAGGACCGAGCGCAAAATGGTGAGCCTGTGATACCGCAACGCTGAAAAGGTTCGGCGTCGCTCTCGCAATCGTAACCGGAGGGAGGTATGCAGCCTCGAGCGCAAAACCGAATGGTCCGCCGACCGTGATCCTGGGCCGTCCGAATACTGGCGAGAGTGAAGTGTGCTCACTTTTCTGGGTGAAGCACCTGCCTGTTTGCTCGATCGCAGGATCTGGCTTGGGGATGTATTCTCCCTCCGCGCCGATCCTGATAGTGGCTGGCCGGAGTTCCTCCGGAGCAGTCGCCATTGTGAATACGATCGGCGCCGTATAGAAAGCGAGAAGTTTCCCTTCATTGCTGCCGGTTGGAACCCTGCACTGCGCGGTTGCTTCTCGCTGCGCGGCAAAGAGAATCACTCCGATGAACAGACCTCGGCGCATCATTGCTCCTGATTCGGAAAAATCATTGGTGAGAGACTAACGTAGGGCTCGAGCACTCGTGAGGCGACGATCACTCGGCAAGCGCACGAGTCCGAGGCGTCAACGTATACCTTGAACTGGTGAACGCCCAGCCGGTACACCGTCACGACCGGAAAGATCAACGATTTCCCGACGCCCGTGCCTTCCGCGCGTATGTGCGCAGCATGCATTCGGAGTAAAACGCCGGATGCTCCGCGTATGCGCTCCACGCTTTGTTGACCCGCATCATTTCCTTGTCGTAAGCCAGGAAGATCGCCGTCTTCTCGCGTGCCTCATCAGCCGACCGATTCGCGGCCCGTGTCGCAAGTGCATAACCGACATAGTACCGCGTATTCCACGTCTGCCCCTTGCGCAGATCATTCACGAGCAGGCCCGCCATGCGGTGATCGAAATGATCGTGCGGATTCGCGGCAATGCTTGGATCGTTCGCGTGGACAACGATCTCCGCGGCGGCGGAGCTCGACCCGATCAGTTTGTTCGCAGTGGCCATCAGATCTTGCCATCCGTGATAGGCCGCACTCCCATCGACGGCGAGCATTGTCCCAATTTTCTTTCCGCGTAGCCTTCTCAGGCTTTGGTAATCATGGCGACCGAAGCCCAGGCCATTTCTTTTCCCGTCCGGCAGCCGCATGAAGTAGGACTCGGTATTGGCGATCACGCATTTTCGAATCGCGTGCTCCAATACTTCCGTCGTGGAGCATCTCACTGCGGCTGAGTCAGCCGCGTCAGGACCTATGGCGAGTCGTGTCGATTGCAGCGCCGCACGTTCCCGGGTCTGCCAATAAAGGGAGTCGCGTCCATCGTCACCGGCGGTCAGGTAGATAAAGATTACAGAGTCACCAGCCCTGATTCTTTTTGCTACGACATCTCCCATGAAGAGTTGCCAGTCATCCTCGTGAGCAACGACGAACACATCGTGCTGGGCGGGTAAGTTAGATGTATATCGAACCAGTGGTTCGAATCGCGCCGGGCTCATTACGCCTAGCTGAAGCAATCCGGCGCCGAAGGCCAAGAGTCGGCCAATGATCAAGGTCATCGTTGGAAGGATGGATTACCCCGTTAATCGGCGCGGGTGCGCCTCTACCTCCTGCCTCTTACCAGTACCTCGCACCTCCCACCTAAGCTCTTCTCGCAGTTAAAAGTAGCACCACAGATGCGAAAAGGCGGATGCACCCTAAGGGTGCATCCGCCAATTAGATCCTTATTTACCGCCAGCTACTCGACCTTCACGGCCTCGACTTCGATACCGATCTTGATCTCGTTCCCAACAACAACTCCACCTGTCTCCAAAGCCTGATTCCAGGTCAGCCCGAAATCCCGGCGATCGATCTTGCCGCTCGCGCTGAACCCAACTCGCTCGCTACCCCACGGATCCTTCGTCTGACCCTCGAACTGGACGTTGAGAGTAACCGGCCTGGTCACATCGCGAATCGTCAGATCACCGGTGAGCTTGAACTCCTTACGATCTCCTTCGATGTTGGTGCTTCGGAATTTGATCTCGGGATATTGCTCGGCATGCAGAAAATCGCCCGAGCGAAGATGCTGGTCCCGTTGATCGGTGCGGGTATCGATGCTCGCTGCCTTGAGAGTCGCCTCGACCGAAGAATTCTTCGGAGTTTTCTCGTCGATATTGATGAAGCCTTCCACGTCTGTGAACCGTCCCTTGACGGTCGTGATCATCAGGTGCTTCGCGGAGAACTCGACAATGCTATGTGTGGGGTCGAGCTTCCAAGTGGTCTTTGCTCCCGTCGCGGGAGCTGTCTGAACTGGTGCGGTCATCGTTTCCTCTCGAATCTACGGTTTGAGGCAGTTACGCCTTTATCGGGGCTAATAGCACTGGACTTACTGCGCGTAAGGTAGTATACTTTAGTAAGTAAGTTGTGTCAAGCACCCAAATCCGTAGACTTCTCATCATGGCCGATTCTTCCCTCCCCGTTTCACAGGTATGCTCCCGCTTTCATCGCGCTATCGAGCTCATCGGTAGCCGCTGGACGGGTGCCATTCTTCAAACCCTCCTTCAGGGAAAAACGCGCTACGCGGCCATCAAGGGTGCCATCCCGGACCTCACCGATCGGATGCTGTCCGAACGCCTTCGCTCCCTTGAGGCCAAAGGATTGGTCGTCCGCAGTGTGATCCCCGACACTCCCGTGCGCGTCGAATACGAGCTTAGCCTGAAAGGCCGCGAGCTCCAGGACGCACTAAAAGAGATCGCCAGCTGGGCCGAACGCTGGATTCCGCTTGAAAGCGTTGCGCAGGACGAGAGCGCTGACAAATCCAACGCCAGTAAGCATCGCCCCGCGCGCCACACCCGCAAAGCTGGAACTGCGTGACCTGACCAAACGCGAGATCTACATGACCGATCTGAAAGACGCTGAGTAAGTTTCAGCGTCTTTTTTTCTTCGTGGAGACCCACTGATGCGCACGCTGTTCTCGTCGCTCCTGATCTCGGCAACCGGTCTCGCTCTGGCTCCATTACCAGCCGACGCACCGCCGCGAGGTTTCTTCCCGCAATCCGTTCAAGCAGAACGCGATCTGGAAACGCGATTCAAGACAATGCCCGATCCAGCCCACATGAGAGAAGCCATGCGCCGGCTGAGCGCGCGCCCACATCATGTCGGCTCGCCCTACGATAAAGACAACGCCGAGTGGATTCTCGCCCAATTCAAGTCATACGGATGGGACGCGCACATCGAGAACTTCGACGTACTCTTTCCGACTCCCATCGACCGCGTCGTCGAGCTCGTCTCTCCAACGACCTTCAAGGCATCGCTGCAGGAGACCGCGCTCCCGAACGATCCTACATCCAACCAGCAATCCGAGCAGCTGCCCTCGTACAATGCCTATTCCATCGACGGCGATGTCACCGGTCCTCTTGTCTTCGTCAACTACGGAGTGCCCGCCGACTACGAGGAGCTGGAGCAGCGCGGCGTTTCGGTAAAGGGGGCGATCGTGATCGCCAAGTACGGCGGCTCGTGGCGCGGCATCAAACCCAAAGTAGCGGCCGAGCACGGCGCAATCGGATGCCTGATCTATTCGGACCCGAGAGACGATGGTTACGCCGGTGGGGGCGTCTTCCCCAACGGACCGATGCGTCCAGCACAGGGAGTTCAGCGCGGTTCCGTTGCGGATATGCCCATCTATCCGGGAGATCCTTTGACGCCAGGAGTCGGAGCCACAAAGGATGCGAAGCGCCTCCCACTGGCACAGGCTGCCACTATCACCAAGATACCGGTGCTCCCGATTTCCTACGGGGATGCGCAACCGCTTCTGGCTGCACTCGGAGGTCCAATCGCTCCAGCTGCGTGGCGCGGCGGGCTCCCCATTACTTATCGCCTCGGCGCGGGACCGGCCAAGGTTCATCTCCGCGTAAAATCTGACTGGAGCCTCAAAACGCTCCATGATGTAATCGCCAAACTTCCCGGCACCACCGAGGCGGACCAGTGGGTCATACGTGGCAACCACCACGATGCGTGGGTGAATGGTGCGCAGGATCCGATCTCAGGTCTCGTAGCTGAATTGGAGGAAGCGCGCGCTCTCGGTGCATTGTACCAACAGGGCTGGCGGCCGAAGCGCACCATCATCTACGCCGCGTGGGACGGCGAGGAACCGGGACTTCTGGGCTCCACTGAATGGGTCGAGACGCATGCTGAAGAGCTCAAGGCGCACGCGGTTGCCTATCTCAACAGCGACACCAACAGCAGAGGATACTTTGAGGCGGCGGGATCGCACTCGCTCGAGAAGTTCGTTAATGGAGTTGCAATGGACGTCGAGGACCCCGAGTCGGGGGTGAGCTCATGGAAACGGCTACAGGCCTCTCGAATTCTGGATGGCTCGCCGGAGACTCGTCGTGATGCGCGCGATCGCGAAGACCTCCGCATCAGTGCTCTCGGCTCCGGATCAGACTACTCCTCGTTCATCGATCATCTCGGCATCGCGTCTCTGAATTTCGGATACGGCGGTGAGGACGACGGCGGTATCTATCACTCGATCTACGACGATTTCTACTGGTTCATGCATTTCAGTGACAGTGCCTTCGTCTACGAGCGGGCGTTGGCTCAGGCAGCGGGAATCACGGTGCTGCGGCTTGCCAACGCGGATCTCCTTCCCTTCGCGTTCACGAATCTCGCCGAAACTGCTCAGGGTTACGTAAAAGACCTCCAGTCCCTGCGGGACAGACGCGCGGAGCAGATCGCCGAGCGCAATCGCCAGATAGAGGAGGGTCTCTTCAAGTTCACGAGCGATCCCCGCGATCCTGTGACTGCACCGCAGCGTCAGCAGCCGGCACCACAGTTGAACTTCGCGCCGCTGCTCAACGCTCTGGATTCACTCAACCACTCAGCTTCGCGTTACGAGAAGGCCTACACTCGTGCGGTTACCGAAGGACACTCGACTGTCGCGAAGAGCGTGAACGAGCAGCTGATTCAGGCGGAGCGCGCACTCACATCAACCGAAGGTCTGAAGAACAGACCATGGTATGTCCACATGCTCTACGCTCCCGGGTTTTACACGGGCTACGGCGTAAAGACGATACCAGGTGTCCGCGAGGCAATCGAGCAGGGGCAATGGCAGGATGCTGACCGGGAAATAGCACGTGCCGCTTTGGCGTTGTATCGCGAAGCGACGTTTGTAAGTGGAATTGCCGCCACTCTCTCCGGTGGGTCCCCATGACGATGCTCGGAAGCCGGTTTCGCGTGCACTCCTAGTTCCGTTTGCTATTAGCACTAAAACAATTCAGGGCCGCCAATCGATGGCGGCCCTGATTGTTTGCATGAGGCCTGTCAACCACCCAGCAGAGTTGCTTGTAATAGGCTGTTCAGTACGTCGCTTGATAGTTCAACCGGAATCCTCGACCCGGTTGCGGGATGAAATCCTTGATCACCGACAGGTTATCACGGTACACCCGGTTGAACACGTTGTCGCAATGGATGCTGATATTGTTCACGACGCGTTGCCGTGCAAAGCGCAGCCCGACTCCGAGATTGACAACAGTATATCCGGGAGTTGGCGTGTCGCCCTCGCCCAACCGTGTTTGTTTTGCGGCGAGGCGTGTTTCGATCATGCCCATGTGCGTTTGGTCCTGATAGGTCGCTCGCACCAAACCCCGTAGCGGTGGCGTGAAGGGCAACGGCACGTTCAGTCTGGTGTCCTCGGCGTTCACATAGTCGGCGCCTGCTTTGAGCGCGAAATACGCAGCCGGCTGGACGGTGACGCTCGCGTCCAGACCGAACAGTCGCGCGTCTGTGGCCCCGAATTGACGCACGGGAAAAGCTTGGATCGTGTCGCCGCGCAGGAATCCATAGATGTAGTGACTAATGCTGTTAACGTAGGGCGAGATCTCAAAGGACGTGTTGGCAAAGTTGCCTTTGAGCGACGCATCCGCGCCCAATCCAGTTTCGGGTCCAAGACCCGGGGTGCCGATAGTGTAAGTACCGCTCGGCGCATCGAGGCCATTCGCGAACAGCTCCTGAACGGTCGGCGCACGAAACGATCGCGCAAAGCTCACTGATCCCGTCAAGTGCGACGTGAGCTGCTGGATACCGCCGAGTGAGGCCGTCAGTGCATTGGAAAGCCGCGACTCGTTGAGAGTCTGAAAGGCCGGGTCTGTCGACTGCGGGTCCGGATGAGTCTGAATCTTGTTGTAGTCGTACCGCAGGCCGGCCTGCAAGCGGGTGTTTTCCGCCACTGGGTATTCCTCATACGCGTATGCCGCGACTCCGCTCGTACGCGAGTTCGGGCCCAGTGGTTCGTCACCTCGGATGCTCATATCCTCGACGTTCGTCCACAGACCTAGCGTCCCCTGAAGTTTGCCAAGCGGCTGATGCTGAAGTTGAAGTACGCCATTGAACTGGCGCTTTTTGAAATGGGTCGCCTCCGGATCGGAGACACCGCTCGCATCCTGCGCAGTCGGAAATTCAGAGTGGTTGTAATCATTGAAGCTTGCGTTGAGCTTCACCTGGTTCACGAATGCGAAGCCGCCGTTGAAAAGGCTACGCAGCTCGATCGTGTTTCGACGCTGCGCAATGCGCGACGTCGTTGGAGGCACATTCGCAAAGTCGGGATTTGGTGGTACGCCAGGTATGCCGTAGTTCACCTCGAAGTGTTTGCCGCCAATCCCGATCGCTCCAAAGTCGCTCTGGTATGCGTAGCCGAGACCTGCTTCGCCGCTATGGTCGAACGTCTGAGGCATGCGGTCCAGGTTGAACACCGCCCCGGTGCCCGGGTCAGTATAGTTTCCCGAAGGAATCCGGATATTGTGCGCGCGAACTCCCCCCGCCGAGACACGGAATGCCTGATTACCCTGGCTGTAGACGTTATTGATGTAACCGGCACCCGCGGTGCTCACCGTATTTCCTTCGATCACGGCAGTGCCTGAAATGGGATGATCCGACACCGTTGGAACGATGTCGGTGATGACATTTACGATTCCGCCAATCGTGCTGGGTCCATAGAGGATGGTTGCGGGACCTCGAATCACATCGATCTGCGAAATGCCGATTGCCTCGATCGGGGTGGCATGGGCGGGATCGAAAGTCGCCAGATCACCCATGCGAAGCCCGTTCTCGAGAACCAGCACCTCGTTGTCACCGAGCCCTCGCAGAATTGGTCTTGACGGCGCGGACCCGAGGCTGCGAACCGCGACGCCTGGAAGATCCGAAATCTTCTCGGCGAAAGTCGCCCCGGGACTGTTCTGGAATTCGACCAGAGATTTGGACGCCGTAGATTGATACTGCTCGTCCGAAATTCGCGCGGTTGGCGATGCGGAGACCACGACCTCTTTCAGCTGGATCGCAGATTCCCTGAGGTCAATGGATATCCTTGCGATGTTGCTCATCACTTTGACGGTGTCGGTCACCGACGCATACCCCGTGACACCGACGTACACCCTGTAAATCCCCTTCGGGACATCGGAGAAAGCGAACTGTCCCTGCGCACCAGAATGTTCGATGCGATCGAGCTCGAGAAGTCGGACCGTCGCGCCAACTATAGGCTTCCCCGCAGTTTGAACCGTTCCACTGATGGTTTGCGCTTGTAGCGTCGCCGACGACAAGAGTATCCCGTGAAATACAATACAGGCTACGATTGAAACGCTCCAAATCGCACTCATGCGAGCTACTCGTCCAGACATTTCAGCCTCATTCTGGGGTTTACCGCTGGCAGCGAAGGACGCTAGCCGAGTAAGCTAGGACGACAGTCGAAAAAGTCGCCGGACGGCAGTCAAACATCGCCAATGGCTAGGGACGGAATCGAACCGCCGACACGCGGATTTTCAGTCCGCTGCTCTACCAACTGAGCTACCTAGCCGCTCTACTTGCACATTGGACAGGACAATTAACCCAATCGCGATCTTCTAATCAACTCAATTAAGGCTTGTCTTGTCGCTTGATCGTGCGCCCTGGTGCATCGATCGCCTGGGCTAGCAAGCGCTGGAGCTCTTCATCGGTAATGTTGGCCCAATTGGACTGGCGCGAAGGAAGTCGCCGACGTGCCGTGGTGTTCAACCCCTCAAAGCAAATCCAACCATCCTGGAAATCGCCGAGAAAACCTCGACCCCTGGCGCTTGTTCGGCTCAGACCTGGTATGACTGGCCATGCGCGCCAGGCACGGCCAGTATCATCGACGAATTCGCGAACACGTGTGTCAGGCTTCGTGCCACCTTCGGCACTCGATTCATCAGGCCTCTCATCAGACTTGGGATTTGTGCTCCCTCTACGATCGGTCTCGTGGAGTCTGATTGGTCGCTCACGCTTCGCAGACGCTCGACGCTCCATGTGGCGCCGCACCGAGATCGTCTGTTCCGCCGCCACTGCGGCAGCTAGCAGCGCATCTTCGAGTCGCCGGACTTCCTGGGTTGATTCCGTCGAAAGACCGTTCGCCTCCGCCTGACAAGCTTCGTGGAGGCGGCGGCGAAGTTCTTCTTCCACGTCCTCGAGAACGGGCTGGAGTGGATCCGGTTGTGGTGGTTGAAGAGGAGAAGATGGCATCGGTGAACTCACGGTCTGTAGTAGACATTCTTGCAATACTGCTACCACCGTGCCGTCGCGCTCAGCGAGGAGGCACCTTTCCGTGAACCGCGGTAATCACCGACTTCACCCCGCCTCGAACGTTGAAGTCACCGACAACGCGCATCCATTTGGGCTTGGAGCTGGCCACCAGATCATCCAGAATGCGGTTGACTGCGCGCTCGTAGAAGATGCCGTCGTTCCTGTAGCTCCATAGATAGAGCTTGAGACTCTTCAGCTCGATGCACTTTGCGGCTGGAACGTATGTGATGCGAATCGTTCCGAAATCGGGCGCGCCTCCCTTCAACAGCGCGAGCTCCTCGGCATCGCTCTCAATACCGCCAACCGGGCAAAGGGAGGTGAACTCCGAGCAGTCCATATGGATCTCGTAGTCACGGCCGGCGTAGGGATTGTCGAAAGTCTCGAGGAGTTCTGGGCTTGGCATCCTCGAACGATGCATAGATGATCGGCGCGGATCAATCCGCGGGGAGGCCTCAGGCCTCACGACTCAGAGCAGCGTCGCTATCACTCATCGCGCAGTTTTCGCGACATCTCCTCGAGCAGTCGGCGCTCGTCTCTGGTCAGGCTCTCTATCCCCTGCTGCGAAATCTTGTCGAGCACGCGATTCACCCGCGCAGCGTACTCCTTCGGGGTCTCCTGTTTCGGCACGTGCTGTAGCGGCTTGCTCTCGCGAAGAATGATCGCGTTGCTGCGTGCGACCACCTCGTCCACTCCGGCCGCGCGATCACGCATCGGAGGCCTGCCGCGTGGAACGGCGCGCGGCATGTCCTCTGATTCATCCGGCACGGCGGACACCCAGCCCCTCACTCGGTTGATCCCACCGACGGCGTAGAGCTTGAGGAAGATCCATCCGAACGCCATTCCGCCGACGTGAGCCGTCCAGTCGATTCGCGAGTTCGGCGACAGGGCGAAGATGAGATTCATCGCCAGCATCGCCAGGATGAGCCAGCGAGACCTCATTGGAATAACGCCGAAAAGGTAGACCTCTTCGTCAGGCCACCTGAGCGCGTATGCGACGAGCACTCCGCTGATCGCGCCTGAGGCGCCGATGACCGATGAGTGCTGCGCGAAGACAAGGTGCGTGATCGCTCCACCCACGCCGCAGAAGAGATAGAACCATACGAACGTGCGGGTTCCCCATTCGTGCTCCAGTCGGGGGCCGAACATCCAGAGCGTGAACATGTTGAACGCGAGGTGCGCGAGCCACGCGTGCACGAACATGTACGTGACTAACGTCCACCAGTTGGCCGGAAAGCGGGCCGGATCGAGAGCGAGCGCCGAATACAACGCATCCTGTCCAAACAGCGTCAGCTGCAGGAAATACACGCCGATATTCAGCGCCAGCAGCCACTGAACAGCGCGCGTCATGCGTGGAGATTCAGATACGTCGTACAACTCGCTCATGCGGACCTGCGACTAAGAGACTACATCCTAAGACCCAGTGGGTGGCGAAGGGTTCCTCCCGCGGACCCTACTCGAGAGCAAGCTTTACGATCCGCTCACACAGCTCAGGGAAGCTGATTCCCATGGCCGCCGCCCCCTGTGGTATCAGACTGAGTTCGGTCATCCCGGGCAACGTGTTTGCTTCAAGACAGTAGAACTCGCCGTCGGTGGTGAGCCTGAAATCTATGCGGGCGTACCCTCGGAGCTTGAGCGATCGAAATGCCGACAGCGCCTGCTCTTGGACCCTTTCTGTCGCCTCAGGCGACAACTTCGCCGGGAATTCCTCGGTCGCCATACCGGGGGTGTACTTGCACTCGTAGTCGTAGATCTCGTGCTTCGAAATGATCTCTCCCACCGGCAGCGCTACATCGCCAAGAACCCCGACTGTCAGCTCGCGTCCCGGGACGAATCGCTCGACCATCACTTCGTCATCATACTTGCTCGCTTCCTCGATTGCGGCGGCCAGGTCCCCGCGTTTTTTCACCAGTGACAGCCCCACTGTGGAACCCTCTTTCGACGGTTTCACCACCACGGGGAGCCCCAGCATTCCTTCAACCTGTTCGACCGTCACGGGAATCATGAGCCAGTCGGCGGTTTTTACATCCGCCGCGCGAAAGAGCTTCTTCGACAAATCCTTGTCCATCGCCAAGGCGCTCGCGAGGTGGCCGCTTCCCGTGTACTTCACGTGCGCCATATCCAGCAGGGCCTGAATCGTACCATCCTCTCCCTGGCCACCGTGAAGAGCCAGGAACGCGACATCTGCGTCCCGGATTTCCTTCATCGAAGTGAGATTCGGCAGAAACGATCCTTCCGCCACTTTCGAGAGCGCCTCGAGCGATGGCGGTGCTGTTCCAACCCTGCCCGTGCTCAGATCGCGCTCCTCGCTGGCGCTGAGCACCCCGCGCGCCGGATCGAGAGCAGTCACTTCGTGACCGCGGCCTCGTAATGCCTGGACGATTCGGATTCCCGAGGCCAGTGAGACATTACGCTCGGAGGAAGTCCCGCCCATGAGTACCGTAATCTTCATTCGATCGAATTTCCGTTGTTAACGAGACATCATGTAATGCAGCATGTCGGATCGCGTGACGATCCCCTGGACGACCCCATGTTCCTGCACGAGGACCGCGGGATTCGCCTTCGACAGCAGCTTTACTACGCTGTCTACTGGCTGATCTGACGCCACCATCGGAAACGGTGAATCCATTATTTCGCTGACCGTCAGGTCCAGCAGCTTGGGATTCTCCAGACTCTTCTGCGAAACCGACCAGTCGCTTACCGATCCGACACAGTTCGCGCCATCCATGACGGGGAGCTGAGAGACATCGTGAAGACTCATGAGGCCGATGGCCTGCCTTACGGTTGCACCAGGTCCAACGCTCACTACCGCTGGCGCCCCGCCATTCTTCCTGCCGAGGACGCTGTGGAGAGCAACCTTCGGTACGTCGAGCATCTGGTTCTCGCGCATCCATTCGTCGCTGTAAAGCTTGGAGAGATAGCGCTCGCCGGTGTCGCACAGGATCGTCACTACCATCGCATTCGGATCGTCGAGCTCGCGCGCGATGTTGAGCGCGATCGAGGTGATGAGTCCGGATGATCCGCCGACGAACAAGCCTTCTTCGCGTGTGAGTCGCCTCGCCATCGCGAAGGACTCCTTGTCAGTCACCGTGTAGTACTCGTCGATCACGCTCATGTCGAGCGTGCCGGGAAGCTTGTCCTGCCCGATTCCTTCGACCTTGTAGGGAGTTCCCTCAATCTTGTTCTTGCCTTTGCTCCGCCAGTACTCGGCCAGTATCGAGCCGGCGGGGTCACCTGCGATCACCCTTACCTTCTTGCTGCGCTCCTTTAGATAGCGGCCAACGCCAGTGAGTGTCCCCCCTGTGCCGGCCGACCCAACAAAGTGCGTGATCTTTCCGCCGGTCTGCTGCCAGATCTCGGGGCCCGTCGTCGCATAATGGGCGTCGGGGTTCGCATCGTTGTAGAACTGATCGGCCAGAATCGCGTTGGGAGTCTCTTTCGCGATCCGTCTCGCCATCATCACGTAATTGTCGGGATGATCCGGCGGAACTGCCGTCGGAGTCACGATAACCTCCGCGCCGAATGCCTTGAGCAGACGGACTTTTTCCTGAGACATCTTGTCAGGCATTGTGAAGATGCACTTGTATCCGCGGAGCGCCGCCGCGATCGCGAGGCCGACACCCGTGTTCCCGCTCGTGCCTTCGACTATCGTCCCGCCTGGTTTCAGCTTGCCTTCTTTCTCTGCCCGCTCGATGATCGGAAGGCCGATTCGATCCTTCACCGAGCCGCCGGGATTGAAGAATTCCGCCTTCGCGTAAACCGGAGTGCGGATCCCGCGCGTGACCTGGTTCAGCTTGATAAGTGGTGTCCAGCCGATCGTCTCGAGGACGTTGTCGTAGGGCTGGCGGTTGCGTTCGTTTTTCATCAGCGAGTGGTTTTACGCCCTGTCGCTTTCCGCACTGGCGGTTTCGCTGTCGTATTGGATGCGGAAGCCTTACCCGTGTCCGCCTTGGCGGCATTGGTCGACTTGACGGTGGTGCTCGCGGTAGCGGTAGAGGAATCGCGCACAATAATGGAATCGCCTGCCAATGGCGGCGCATCGGGATGCCTGAAGAACACGGGCAAGAGTATGGACACCGGCACGGGCTGACCTTGAGTCTTCGCAGGCTCGAACTTCAGATCTCGCGAGCCCTTCATCGCCGCCGAATCCAGCGCTGTGAAGCCGGAAGTCTCCGCAATGCGGGTCGAGTCGGGCACTATCGCTCCCTCCCTATCGATGAAAATGCGGAGCGTGACGTTGCCCTGAACTTTCTGGGCATACAGTGCCGGCGGATAACGGAAAGGCAGCTCCTTGTTGAGCATCACCGGCGCGATGTCTGGCTGCCTGCCAACTGTCTGGAACGGCAGTCCGGATCCGTCTCCCTTCTTGCACCCGGCGACGATCATCATCACCAGCAGAATTACTGCGTCTCTCGTGCGTAGCTGCATTCTCAAGCTGCTCCTCCCTCTTGCTTCACTTCATCGACGAGTCGGGCGAGCATCTCGAGCGCCTGGATTGGAGTCATCGCATTTGGTTCCAAATTTCCCAGTTGTTGCACGACTGGATGCGTCATCATTCCGAACAGTGCCAGCTGACTATCTGTGGCGTCGGTAGGCGCCACCAGAGCGCGTCCTGTTCGAGGCACGATCTGTTCCGCTTCAAGAAGTCTCAGCAGCTCCGTTGCCCGCTTTATGACCGAGGGCGGAAGACCCGCCAGCCTGCCCACTTCGATTCCATAAGACCGATCGGCACCACCGGGCTGGAGACGGTGGAGAAAAAGCACCTGATCCCCGACCTCGCGCACTTGAACGTTATAGTTGCGTACTGCGACTAAATTGTCAGCCAGCTGCGTAAGCTCATGATAGTGCGTCGCGAAGATCGTTTTGCACCCGACGGCATTGTGCAAATGCTCGCTCACCGACCAGGCGATCGATATTCCGTCGTAGGTCGAAGTACCTCGCCCAATCTCATCGAGGAGCACCAGACTTCGCCGCGTCGCGGTATGAAGAATGGCGCTCGTTTCCGACATCTCCACCATGAATGTCGACTGGCCGCGTACCAGGTTGTCACTCGCCCCAACCCGCGTAAAAAGGCGATCGACGACGCCGATTCGCGCCTTGGTTGCGGGAACGAAGCTGCCAATTTGCGCCATCAGCACGATCAGACCGACTTGCCGGAGCACTGTCGATTTCCCGGCCATGTTCGGCCCGGTGAGAATGATCATCCGGGCGTCTTCGGTAAGCGCGATGTCGTTGGGAATGAACTTCTCCCGCGCCATCATCCTTTCCACCACCGGATGTCTTCCCGCTGTGATCTCGAGCGAGAAATCGTCGGTGAGCACCGGGCGCACGTAGCTTTCCCTCGCCGCCACTTCGGCCAGTGATGCGAGCACATCGAGCTCGGCGACGATCTGGGCAACCGCCTGCAGGCGAGCCACCTGGTTTCCGACCCGCGACCGCAGTGCCTCAAACAGTTCTCGCTCTCTGTCTTCTACTCGCTCGGCCGCCGTCAGCACTCGCTCCTCGTATTCCTTGAGCGACGGAGTCACGTACCGTTCGGCTCCCGCTAGTGTCTGCCGCCGCTGGTAGTCGCTGGGCACGAGATGCAGGTAGCTGTTCGTCACTTCGATGAAGTAGCCGAAAACCTTGTTGTAGCCGACTTTGAGCGAGTTGATGCCTGTTCGGGCTCGTTCTTCGGCCTGAATCCTGGCAATCGCGTCCTTGCCCCCGTCGCGCAGCGCTCTCCATTCGTCCAGAGTGCTGTCGAACCCATCGCGCACGCTGGCCTCGTCGCCAATCGTGATTGGCGGTCTCTCGACGAGCGTTCGGATGATTTCATCGCCGAGATCCTTGCAGTCATCCCACGTGCTGATGTACGCAATAAACGCAGCGTCGTTTCCGGATGTTGTTGCAGCACGCGCTCGCCCAAGAGCTATTTCGACTGCAGGCAGGCGCGCGATTGAATCACCCAGGCCTCGCAGCTCGCGCGGAGAGGCACGACCGGCAGCTGCCTTTCCCGCCAGCCGTTCAATGTCGCGCACACCATCCAGAGCTTCCCGCATCGCGGCACGAATGAGACCGTCTCCGAGAGCGTCTACAGCACTGAGCCTCGTTTCTATATCAATGCGGCCAACGAGCGGAGCGAGAAGCCATTGCCGGAGCAGACGCGCACCCATTGGCGTGAGCGTGCGATCGAGAACGCCGAGCAGTGTTCCCGAAGTCTCCCCGCCACGCATCGACTCGACCAGCTCGAGATTCCGCCGCGTCATCTCGTCGAGAGGTAGAATGCGTCCCGGCCTCTCGATTTTTGGACGCGCGAGATGCGACATACCGGATGGCTGAAGCTCATTGAGGTAGCGGAGCAACGCCCCGGCGGCTCCAACAGCTGCACTGTCTCCGCTTTCAATGCCGAATGCATCGAGTGAGCTCACGCGGAAGTGTTCAGCCAGCTGATCGCGACCCAGTTCGCTGTCGAATTCCCAGGCTTCGCGCTCGGTTACCATTGGGCCTTCCTCACCGACCGGTCCCTTCAGGACGTGGATGAGGCTCTCGCCACGCGAAAGAATCACTTCTCGCGGTGTGAATCGCGACAGCGCGGCTTCCAGGTCGCGGATTCCCACGCCCGTGAGCCTGAGCTCGCCCGTGGAAAGATCGGCGGCCGCAATGCCCACCGAATCGCCGTCCCGGTTGAGTGCACAGAGATAGTTGTTGCGCGTGCCGTCCAGCAGATCATCGGAGAACGCCGCACCAGGAGTGATGGTCTCCACCACTTCGCGCTTGACGATGCCTTTGGCGAATTTCGGATCTTCGGTTTGCTCGCAGATCGAGACCCGGAATCCATGCTGGACCAAACGCCGTAGATACTCGCCGGCGGCCTTTACTGGAACTCCAGCCAGCGGTACTTCGCTCGCGCCTCCATTGTTCCTGGATGTCAGCGTGAGGCCGAGCGTTCTGGAGGCTACTTCTGCATCCTCGTAGAACATTTCGTAGAAATCACCCATCCGGAAGAACAGAATCGCGTCCTGATGACGCGACTTGATCTCCCGGTACTGCTGCATCAACGGCGTTGATGCGGCGCGACTCACCGTTCGGGCGCCCGTACCACGAAACCATCCATGTGATTTGCCTTGATCTTCCTGAGCGCGTCCTCAGCTTCTTTCTCTGTTGCGTAGCGTCCGACCCTCACGCGGAACGGTGCGACCGATCCGTCGACCCGCGTGGCGTAGCCTCGCTTCCTCAGGGTTGAGGTGAGTTTATCGGCTTCTGCTCTATTGGTATAGGCAGCTACCTGGACCGAATAACCATTTCCGCGCGAGGGCGTCGTGCTCGCTTTCGTCACGGCCTTTTCGGCGGCAGCTTTCGGCGCTTTCGCCGGATCGACGATGCTTGGCTTTGAGTCGTTGGCTTCAGTCGGTGGCTTGGGACGCTGAGTTGGCACAACTGTCCTGGGCACTGTCGATGGCGTTGCGACCGGCGGAGTCGTGGTATCGACAGCTCGCGGTTTTTCCTTCTCGGTAGCCACGACTGGAGTCGGAGTCACCGGAGTTGTACTGGTTGTATTGGGGGACGCACTCTTGGGCGTCGTTGATGCGGTTGCTGGAGTCTTCGGATTATTTGCTGACGCATCCGTCATCGGAGAATTCACCGTTGCCACAGCGACCGGACACCGCTGACCCTGATACTGTATCTGATTCCTCAGCTCAACCTGCGAGGCGTCAGCCTGTGCCAGCGCGTTTGCATTCGCCGCACAGGCATTCGGGATGTCGTTCTTCTCAAAGAGTACTCGCGCCATCCAGTAACTCGCTCTCGCGAGCGACTTGCTCCGCGGATAGTCACGTGGAATCCGTTGCAGGTGGCCGAGTGCGCCGTCGCGATCCCCGCGAGCGAGCTCGAGCTGTGCCAGACGCAGCAACGCGTCTTCGGCCTGGGGAGCGAGCGGATAATCCACCACGATGTGTTTGTAATCGCTCTCTGCATCCGCGGCATTAGCTGCCAGCGTAGCGCGCCAGAACAGCGCCTCGGGATACAGCCGAGCCGTAGGCTGAGTCGCGGCAATCACAGAATCGATCAGCGCCCTTCCGGCGACTCCATTGCCATCACTCACCAGGGTCTGGGCTCTCACGAAAACCGGATCTGTTGGGCGTAGGGGAGCCTGAGCGGCTGCTAGCGTCGCGGCAAATAATAGTGGTACGGCGAAAAGACCTGTCCATCTAGACATCTCACCACTCTCCTATTGACTCATGCAGCAGCGCTTTTGTCGTCGGCTGCGCACAGGCTGAGTACTACCGTAGCCAGTAATTGTTCTTCGGACGAGACTCTGCTCTCCTTCAGCGCAATATCTGCCTCGAGCAGGGAATCGAGTGCGCGATCGAGGGATTCGCGGCTCCAGCGATCCGCGGCACGAGCCCAGACGGCAGCGGCAGATCCCCACGGCCGGCCTGTAAAGGCCCCCGTTGCTTTCAGAAGATCGAAGTATTCCTGGGCCAGGCGAGCTCTCGGGAGGCCTTCATCCAATCTCGAGCGGCCCCACGAGATGGCGAGCATCTGTGTCGCCAATGCCATGACGATTGAAACGCCCGTTGTTTTCGTCTGGGCCAGGACGTGTGAAATCAGCCCGAGCGCGCGAGGGGCGTTCCGATCGGCGACTGCATCGAGGAGATCAGCCTGTGTCTCCCCGCGACGTACCCCGACAACTGCAGCTACTGCTTCCTCGCCAATCTCCTGGCTATGCCCTTCGATGTAGCTCGCCAGCTTGTCCAGCTCACCAGCAAGTTGATGCAGATCGCTGCCAACCGCTGCCTGGAGGAGCTCAATAGCGGGTTCAGTGATCGTTAACCCGAGCTCGCTGGTTACCCTATGTGTGATCCATCTGGGAATCCGGTCGCCGGTGAGAGGATCGAATTGAAGCGACGTGCTCGAGGCCGATAGCGCCGTATCTGCCTTGGATCCCGCAGCTCCTGTCATAAGAAGCAGCAAATCGGGCGCGGGGCTTTTCAGGTACTGATCGAGGACCTTCCGCGCATCTTTCTTGAGCGCACCGACGTCGCGAAGTACGATCACCCTTCTCTCCGCCATCATTGGCGGTGTGGAGAGGAGAACTCCAAGGGTCTCGGCGTCGATCTCGCCAGATCGTCTCGTATCCAGGTTGAAGTCCCTGGCTCCGGGATCCAAAGCGGCTTCGATGAGCTGCCGGATCGCGTCGTCCTTTTGATAATCATCCTCTCCCCAAATGAAGTAAGCGCCGTCGAATGACCGGCGCTTAATCGCATCACGGAGAGTTTTGAGAGAGGATGCGGACATCCTCGAAATATACGGCCGCCCTACTTGGGTGCCGATGGCTCTCGAGCGCTACCGCGTGTAGTTCGTAAGCTCGAGCCTGGAGTGCGCAAACCGCACTGGGGCCTGCTCCGCAAACAGCGCCGCGGGCCAGATAGTCAGGCCGGCTGAAACCGACGCAACTATGGCCGGGGTCGAGGTTGTAATTGGGGTAAGCTCCGGCTCCGGCATCGTTGCAACCACTGGAGCCATTACCAGATCGCGTGGAGCATCGGTGTGATGGTACAGCGTTGTCCCTATGTATCCCAGCATGACCGCACTCGCCAGCGTCGCCGCGATTGCGCCACGTCTGAGATTGCGCTGGGTAACGGCTAGCAGATGATCGCTATCGCATTCTCTGAGACGCGCTTCGAGTCGCTGCGAGAAGCCCGCGGACAGTTCTATGGAAGGAAGATTCCTGAAGAGTAGAAGCGCTCGCCGGATCTTGGCATCGTGCTTCGCGCAGCTCTCGCATTCAGCAAGGTGCCGCTGCATGCGAACAAGCTCGATCCCCGCCAGGGTATCGTCTACAAATGCGACGTGCTGATCACAAAACTCGCGACAATCCATGGAGATAGGCTGAGGGTTCGGAACAGGGTACCCGCTAGCGGGGTCCCTGTTCCCGAATCGTCAGGCCTAATCTACGTATGGTGCGATGATTTCCGCGAACGAGTTTCTTGCCCGGTTAAGCCGCGATTTGACCGTGCCCAGGTTGCACTCCGTAATCTCCGCGATCTCCTCGTAAGACTTGCCCTCGAGCTCGCGCAGGACGAACACATTCCTGTGGTGCTCCGGAAGCTTGGCGACGCTCTCCTCGACGATCTCCCTCAAATGACGCTTACGGTACATGTCATCCGGACGGGACGTGGTGTCTTCGAACTGGAGAGGACGATCATCGTCCTCAAAGTTCTTCTGGACCGCCTGAAAGAGAACCAACGGATTACGGGAGCGGTTGCGTAGCTCATTCTTCGCCAGATTCGAGGCGATCGTATAGACCCAGGTCGAAAATTTCTTCGAGCGATCGAAGCGATGCAGGTGGCGATAGACACGAATGAAAACCTCCTGCACCAGATCTTCCGCCTTTTCCCGGTCCCCGATCGTGCGGTACACGAAGTTCAGGAGACGGGTTTGGTAGCGGGTGACCAGTTCAGAGAAGGCGCGCTCCTCTCCACCAAGGAAGGCAGTAACGACGGCTGAGTCATCCATCGCCTGGAGGCGTTCCCTGACGCTCGGTCCTTCAACGGATACAGCTTTCTTACGGACGATGTCAGCCATTTTTCTCTCCTCTATATAAGAGACACTCACGACACTGAATCGTGCACATCTCTGCTGGAACTTTCTGCGCTTTCATGTAATGCACGGCTCGTGCCGAATGGCCTACCGGAGTAACCCGTTGTCAGTAAACGACTTATGGCGTTTCGGTCAAGCGTGAGCTTGTCCTGATTCTGCCAATCCTGTCCTAATTACATGACATGTCAGCGTCCTTTCATTGATTAGACGCCAATTTGGCCCGAAGGGTTAACGGCCCGAGCGAAACCCGGCGGCGAACAGGAGACCGATTATGGTCTTGGCATCCTGAATCTCACCCGCTTCTACCATTTCCAACGCTCGGGACAGCCGCATCGGATGGAGATCGAGAAATTCATCCACCTCGTGTTTAGTCTCGCCAGCGACCAATCCGGTTGCCATGAAAAGGTGGATTTTTTCGTCAGTGAACCCGGGAGTCGTGTACATCGTGAGCAAGTGGTCAAAATGCTCTGCTGTGCAACCGGTTTCTTCTTTCAGTTCCCGCACAGCGCAATCGCGTGGGTTTTCCCCTTGGTCGAGCCTTCCCGCCGGGATCTCGTACAGATAGCCGTCGGCGGCATATCGGTACTGACGGATCATCAGCACCTGAGGATCTTCCCCTCGCGGATCGCTCAGGAAGGGGACGATTGCGCTCGCACCAGGGTGCCTGATCATCTCCAGCTCACCGGTGGAACCGTCGGGAAAGCGGACTGTATCGACGTCCACCGAGATGATCTTCCCCGTGTAGACGCGTCTGGACTCTACCTTCCCGGCTTTGGTTTCTTCTCCCATCGTGGACGAAGCGCTATGAGCTGTGGACGTGGAGGTCTCCAACGCTCAAATCTGAAACGGAGTCACGAATCACCCGCGCGTCACCGACCACGATCGTTTGCAGCTCGTCAGGATGCAGGTGGGACCTGGCCGCCTGAAGGACCGCATCCGCTGAAACGCCCCGGATGTTCCTTCGGTAGGACTCGTAGTAGTCAGCCGGCAGATCGTAGATGACGAGCGTCGCGAGAGCAGATGCGATTGCGGCAGTCGTCTCATATCGAATGGGGAATACTCCGTCGAGATAATCTCTCGCCAGCGACAACTCTTCATCCGAAATTCGCTCACCACGGATCCGATCGATCTCGAGAAGTATCTCATGCAATGCAGGCGCCGTCACCTCGCTTTGCACCGCGGTCGATACGACGAATGGACCTGGACCACGTCGCCAGTCGTAGAACGATGACGCCCCGTACGTATAGCCGTGCGCCTCGCGGAGATTCAGGTTGATCCGCGAGCCGAAGAGGCCGCCCAGAACGGCGTTCATTACAAGCGTGGGGAAAAAGTCGGGATGTTTGCGCGGCAAACCGACATGTCCAGTCCGTAGTTCCGACTGCGACGCTCCCGGTTTGTCCACGATATGAATGCTCTTCCGAGTGGTCCGGGCCACTGCTACTAGCGGGCGATTCGGTGCGCTTCCCAATGACCACTGCTCAAACGCGCGTGTGATCAACACGCGTGCCTCATCCGTGGAGACATCTCCCGTCATGATTACAGTCGTCGATCCGGCGCGGTATCTGGATTGATAAAACTC
>Ga0193713_1000122_pt1 | contig 23723 bp, 18 predicted proteins | sample H3a2metaG_FD_143054 | JGI IMG/M metagenome (GOLD analysis project Ga0193713, IMG submission 143054) | Soil microbial communities from a riparian zone of the East river system, Colorado, United States - H3a2 | ecosystem: Environmental > Terrestrial > Soil > Riparian zone | place: USA: East River... | reverse complement strand
GACATATTCGACAACAGCGGAATGGGAGACGCCGGATGGTCTGCTCATTCACGAGTGCACGCGCGGGATCAAACAACTGCAACGAGTCGTTGCCAATGCCTTAGATTTGCAACAGGACCATGTGCGCATCGTTTGTCCATTCATCGGCGGCGCGTTTGGATCGAAGGGATTTCAGTGGAGCCACACTCTACTCGCTGCCGCAGCGGCGAAATTGGTCCAGCGGCCCGTGAAACTGACTCTCACACGTCCGCAGATGTTCGATTCCGCTGGTCAGCGCGCTCGAACAGAACAGAGATTTTCCATCGGTGCGGGGAAAGACGGAAAGCTGGTGGCATTGCGCCACGCCACGGCGACGCATTCCTCACCTACTCACGCGTACCCCGAGGCGTGCGGCAACATGTCGCGCATGTTGTATTCATGCCCGAACGTGGACGTGTCGCTCCGGCTCGTTGTGCTGAATTTGACCACGCCATGTCCCATGCGCGCGCCGGGGGAAACGCCAGGCGTCTTTGCCTTGGAGTGCGCGCTGGACGAACTGGCACATGAGATCGGCATCGATCCGGTCGATTTTCGTCTGCGCAATTACGCGGAAATCGATGAATACGAAAACCGGCCCTGGTCCAGCAAGAAGCTGCGGGAATGTTATCAGCGCGGTGCGGAGAAATTTGGCTGGTCCAAGCGCAATAAAAAACCAGGATCAATACGCGCGTCCGATGGCTCGCAAATTGGTCTCGGAATGGCCACAGCGGTTTATCCAGCCGGTCAACAAAAGGCGGGTGCAACAGCAATTCTGAACAAAGATGGAACGGTCACCGTGCGCAGCGCGACACACGAGATCGGCACCGGAACTTACACTGCAATGTCTCAGTTCGCAGCCGACACACTGAATATTCCAATTGAGAAAATCCGATTTGAACTTGGTGACTCGCAATTTCCCATAGCGCCAAACAATGGTGGATCGTGGCTCACGGCGAGTGTGGCGCCGGCGATCATGGGCGCGTGCGGCGAGTTGAAAAAGCAAGTTGTGGATCTGGCGGGGGGCTGGCCTGGCGACGCCCGGGCGTTGGCTGATTTATTCGCGCGTGCAGGCCAGGAACAAATTCAAGCCGACTTCATGTCCGAGCCGAATAGCGAGGAACGCAAAAAATTTTCGTTCATGTCATACGGGTCGATCTTCGTCGAGGCGCATGTGGATGCCTTTGGACAAGTGCGGGTGAAACGTGCGGTCGGTGTTTACGACGTGGGGCGAATGATCAATCCTCGCCTGGCCCGGAGTCAGATCATGGGCGGAATGTTGTTTGGTTTCAGCACGGCCTTGATGGAAGCGACGGTTCCGGATGAGAAGACCGGCCGAATCGTTAATCCGAATCTTGCCGATTACCACGTCGCCGTGCACGCGGACACGCCGGAATTCGACATCGATTTCATCAACGAACCTGATCCGCACATGCCCGATCTGGGAGCGCGCGGCATTGGTGAGATCGGAATTGTCGGGGCGCCAGCTGCAGTCGCGAATGCCGTTTTCAACGCGACCGGAAAACGGGTGCGCGATCTGCCGATCACGCCGGATAAATTGATTTAAATCGACAACGTGACTCGTTAGGCGGCGCCGTGTTTGACTTGCTCTGGCCGAAACGGCAGGCGTCTAATCCGTGTTCCAGTTGCTGAAAAAATGGCGTTCGCGATCGCGGGAACAATCGGCGGCACTGGTGGCTCGCCCATTCCGAAGGGTTGCGGCGCCTCCGAATCAATGATGTGTATTTCCATTGTTGGAGTATCGCGCATTCGTGCAACAGCAAAATCAGCGAAACTGCTTTGTTGTGCCGTGCCGTCACGGAAGGTGATTTCACCTTGTAGCGCCGACGAAATACCCCAGATGATTCCGCCTTCCATTTGTTGCTCGACGCCGACCGGATTAACAACGAGGCCGCAATCGACGGCAGCGACGACCCGCTCGACGTGGACGTGATTTTCGTGATCGATTGAGACATCGACAACATAGGCGATGTAAGTGCGCCCGGCGTACGCGTTGCACGCGACTCCGCGACCATGGCCCTGGCTAATTGAAGCCCCGTTCCAGGCAGATTTGTCCCGAATAGTTTCAAGGACCCGACGCAACCGCCGACGATCGACTGTGGTGGAGCCGGCCTTAAGCAGGTCGGCGCCTTTCAACATTTCCAAACGAAACGCGAGCGGGTCTGCATGCCGCGCTTGTGCTACTTCATCGATGAAACATTCGCGGGCAAACACACTTGATGGAGCGAAGACTGATCGCCACGGCCCATGTTTTACTGGAAGATCGACCGCGACATAGGCCGTTTGGATCGCTGGAAAGGCATACGGAACATCATAGCATCCCCACGACCAGTCCTGATACCACGCGGCGTCGCGCATTTCTTTTGGATCGAGCGGCGAAATATTATGAAACGATCCGGCCTTGGTGTGTTTCCACGCGACAGGGGCTCCTTGCGCGTCAAGTCCAGCCGAAAGGTAATGGACGGATGCCGCCTGAAAATGTCCCTGCTTCATGTCGTCAGCGCGCGACCAGAGAAGTTGGATCGGAGCTTTGGCGGCGCGCGAAATGTCCGCGGCTTCAACTGCATAATCGACTCCGAGGCGTCGGCCAAATCCACCACCAATCAGGGTGATGTTCACATCCACATCGGCCGGCGCGATTCCTAGCAGTTGAGCAACTTGCTTTTGCAATCTTTCCGGCGCCTGTGTGGGCGCCCAAATCGTGCAGCGATTCTCTCGAACGTCCGCCACGCAGTTCATCGTTTCGACCGGCGCGTGGGCATAGAATGGGTAGTAATAGGTCGCGTCGATTGTTCTTGTAATCGCGCCTGTTTCAGGCGGAGGTTCTTCCTTGCGGGTAACAAATCCCGTTTCGCGCGACGCGGTTTCGAGCTTTTTCCAATGGGCGTCCGAATCGAAAGCGTCTTTTGGCGGCTCACTCCATTCTACCGCGAGCGCGGTGCGGCCTTTGATCGCCGCCCAGGTAGAATTCGCGAGGACAGCGATTCCACGCGGCAATTTGATCACCGACCTCACATCGCTAACAGCCCGAGCCTTATCTTCCTGAAGGTTCTTCAGTTTCGCGCCTGAGAACGGCGGCCGCTCCAGCGACGCGTACAACATTCCCGGAACCTTGAGGTCAATTCCATAGCGCGCTTTGCCAGAGACGATGTCGGATCCGTCGATCCGCGCGGTACGGCGACCGATTATTTTGAAATCCCTCGCGTTCTTCAACGGCGGATTCTCCGGCAATTGCATTTTAGCTGCCTCCGCGACTAACGAACCGTACTCGAGGCGACGTCCACTCGCGCTGTGCTCGATTGCACCGTGCAGCGCTTGGCAGCTGCCGCGATCGACTTTCCAGCGTGTAGCCGCGGCGGTGATCAGCATTTCGCGCGCGGCAGCTCCTGCCCGTCGCAACGGTTTCCAACTGCTCGCCATGCTGTCGCTTCCGCCGGTTCCGAGATCGGAGTCAGCTGACGGTTTTGCCTGCAATAATTTGATCCGCGTCCACTCTGCCTCGAGTTCCTCCGCCAAAATCATGGCCAATGATGTGCGGACGCCCTGACCCATCTCGCATTTACCAATCGTCAGAATGACAGTGCCATCGGAATTGATGCAGACCCACCCGTTCGGTTTAAATGAGCCGACCGAACTCGCATTGGTCGCCTGAAGCAAACGCCGTCCGTCAAAACCGATGACTAGCGATGCGCCGCTAAGGACAGCTGTTTTCAAAAATGTTCGACGCGAAGTAATCATGGATTTTTCGTGCGCATTTCATTCGCCGCACGTCGTATCGCTTTGCGCATTCGGGGATATGTGCCACAGCGACAAACTGAGTCGGACATCACGTTGTCGATGAGTTCATCGCTCGGATCGGGATGTTGCTGCAACAACCCGCACACGGTCATGATCATTCCAGCCTGACAATATCCGCATTGCGCGACCTCCTCCTCAAGCCACGCGCGCTGACACGGATGACTCACGTCCGGCGACAATCCTTCGATCGTGACAAAACTGCGAGACGAGGCTGCCGACGCGGGAACCTGACAGGCGCGCACTGCTTTTCCATTTTCGAGTACGGCGCATGCGCCACAAACGCCGACTCCGCAGCCAAATTTCGTGCCGGTCAACCCGAGATTGTCACGGATGAGCCAAAGCAATGGAGTATCGTCGTCAGCTTCGACAACATGTCTGGCCCCATTAACCGTGAAATCGATCTTGCTCACGACAACGATGATGGCTCCGACTACGATTCAAGACACGAACGGAGACGAGCGTGTTTCAAACTTCGCCGTGAACTTTACCGACAAATCGCTTCAGACGGAGTTCGCCGAACCGTTTCGATTGCGAAACCGCGCCAGCGCACGGAGTATTCTGCTGCACGGTGAAGGATAATTACGACATTTGGATGAGTGGCGAAGAAGCCGATGCCAATCAAACCGTCCGGAAGGCTCACACGCGCCCGCGACTTTCGTGCGTGTAGACGGCTCGAGTTATCCGCGACCGGGCGCACGAATGTTGATTTGGTCTGACGGCAAAACGATCGGTTCCCTGAGTGCGGGATGCGAAGAAGAAGCGACGCTGCGCGCGCGCGAAGCTGACACCACGGGTCCTTCAACTCCGCATGCTTTTGGTTAGGATGACAGGCGCGGTTATCTTGGCTGCGGGCGGATCGTCTCGTTTCGGGCAGCCAAAGCAACTGCTCCCATTTCGCGGCAAAACGCTCGTTCGCACCATCATTAATGCAGCATGTGAAGCTGGTTGTTCGCCGGTTGTGGTCGTAGTTGGGGGCGACGGCGAAAAGATTCATCCAGAGTTAGCGCACGCGAATGTGATGGAAGTCCGAAACGCAAACTGGCGGCGCGGAATCGGCAGTTCGATTCGCAGCGGCGTACAGGCTTTGACCGATCACGCGCCGGATGTTGAGGCAATCCTTCTGCTGGTCTGCGATCAGCCAGCGGTGAACGCGCGTGTCATAGAGGATTTAATCGCGACGCACGAAACAACAAAGAAAGAGATCGTCGCCTCCAGCTATGCGGATACGGTCGGCGTTCCGGCTCTTTTTGATTGTTCCCTTTTTGAGCGATTACTTTCACTCGGCGACGAAGCCGGCGCGAAATCAATTATTCTTCAAAACCCCGATCGTGTTGCTCAATTCGCGTTTCCAGAAGGCGCGATCGATATCGATACCTGGGAAGATTGGGAAAAGCTCAACGGCAGATCGGCTTCTCCGAAGACGATAAGCAAAGGGCGCACAAAGTCGCACGGTGAGCCACAGCGATTCTAATGGGCCTATCGCCCGCCGAAAAGTTTCCGGAATGATTTGAACAACCGGCCGGGGAAGGTTGCCGCTTTTTGTGGCAGACCCTGGAACTGCTGGGTAAATGGCGACTGCTCGCCGCCGTGCACCTGGCACGCAGCAGTCGGCACCTTGTCGGCGGGCAGATCAATGTCGTACGCTGTCCCGGCCGACATGCATCCCGTGGTGGCGAGTTGGCTCGAGATTGAACAGACCGTAGCGTGTTGAATCGCCATTTTAGGTTGCAACGGTTCGGCTGGATAATGTTGCGCCGCCTTGTTCATTACCTGTGTCCAGACCGGTAACGCCACCGCGGCGCCGTAACCGTGTGAAATAATTGTCGTTGGCTGGTCGAAGCCGACCCAGACACCGCAGGTGAGAGTACTGGTGTAACCCAGGAACCACGCATCCTTGTAATCGTTCGTCGTACCGGTTTTGCCTGCTGCTGGCAATTTGAAGCCCAGGGACCGGGCACTGGCGGCAGTCCCGCGGGTCAAAACTTCTTCCATTAACTGCGAGGTCATCCAGGCCGCGCCCGGATCGAGGGCCGGCGTAGAGATATGCGCCGCGAGATAAATGGGTTTGTGGTTGGAGTCATCAATTCGCTCGATGATGTAGGCCTGCTTACGCACCCCTGCGTTAGGAAAAACGGAATAAGCCGCGGTCAAATCTTTCAGGTCCGTCTCGAACGAACCGATGTAGATCGCAGGACCGTGCGGAATATTTTGAGAAATCCCCAGTGTGTTCGCGACTTTTTGGACTGTGTCGAGCCCGGCGAATTGTCCAACGCGCACGCTCATGGTGTTGCGCGAGTGGATCAGACCGTAGGAGCAAGGAAGAATACCGCCGTAAGTTCCGTCGGAATTTCCAGGCGACCAATTCCCTGCACCGTCGATTTCACCGGGGCGAATCGGACCATCGCTGATCGCCGCCCCCGGCAAGAGCCCGTGCGTAAAAGCGATCGTGTAAACGAATGGCTTAAATGCGGAACCTACCTGTCTGTTGGCTGGAGCCAGCGCGCGATTGAATTTGCTTTGCGCATAATCGCGCCCGCCGACGAGTCCGCGAATTCCACCACTGGCATTGTCAACTACGACCACCGCGCCTTGCAAATAAGGCATGGCCGAATCCCCTTCTCCGTTTTCGGGCGGCTGATAGTTTGCTTTTACCGGATGATGAAAATTGGATTGATGCTCGATTTTGGTGAGCTGCGTTTCGAGCGCGTCTTGCGCGGCATTTTGCACTGACGGATCGAGCGTGGTGTAGATGGAGAGACCACCGTTATCGATCTGATCCTGTGTCAGGATCAAATTCAGATCGCGCTGGACAGCGTCCATCGCGTAATTCTCCTGAACGAAAGGCATACGCCTGGGGTGCGGCGCGATTTTCGCCCGCTTGGCGGCTTCGGCATCCAACGACGAAAGTTTTTTCAATGCCACCATACGATCCAGAACGGCATTGCGTTGGGTCTTTGCGCCCTCCGGATTCTTTAACGGTGAAAATCGATTGGGGCTGCGGATTAATCCTGCCAGGAGCGCCGCTTCGGGCAGGTTCAACTTGGAGGCGCTCTTGCCGAAGTAAGCTTGCGACGCGGTCTCAATTCCGTAGCAACCGTTGCCGAAATAAATCCGGTTTACGTAAAGCTCAAGGATCTGCTGTTTGGTAAACTGACGTTCGATCCGCAGCGCCACCATCGCTTCGAGCAATTTCCGGCTGAGAGTGCGGCCACCGAGCGGGAGGCTGTTGCGGGCGAGTTGCTGGGTGATACTGCTCGCGCCTTCTTTGGGTGAACCGCTCATCACGTCGCGGACCAGCGCACGCAGAATTCCGCGCCAATCAATCCCCTTGTGCTCGTAAAAGCGACTGTCCTCGCGCGCCAACACCGCGGCGATAAAGAACGGCGAGACTTCGCTAAGAGAAACCCTTAGGCGATTTGCGCCGGCCAGGCGGCTATAAATTTTGCCATCGACATCATAAACTGTATTTCGCTCCGGCATTTCGCCGACATTCTTCATGTCGAAGGTTTGCGCCCAGGTGCCGTAAAAAAGAAAAACCGCGAAGCCGGCTCCCGCCAACAGAAGAAGCAGCGTGACTTTCCAGCCGTAACGGAAAAGACGGCTCCCGCCTTTCTTGTTTCTCGATCGGAGACGAGCAAAGAATTTCATCGGCTAGAGAGCAAGACAATCTAGCCACAGATTACGTTGTGGAAAAGGGACACGGGAACTGGACGAATCCCACCGATGAGACCAATGTGATACGCCGCCCCGCGGATTGATTGCAGGGAAAGCTGTCAGCTTCCTCTACAGATCCTACAAATTCAGCTTTACTACGCCTTCGTGTTGCTCGGTAGCACACGGTGCATTCGTAGGAACATCCGTTTCCGCGTTGCTGGGCTGGACGAGTTTGTTGTCGATCAAGTAGCTCTCGACCTCTTCGCCGCTCACATCCGTGAGCATATGCCCATTAATCTCCACGCAGGGCGAGAGCGGCTGCCCGCTCTTAGTCTCCATCTCCCAACGAAACGCCGGATTCTGGATAATATCCTTCTCCGTATAAGGAAGATGGTATTTGGCCAATACGGCGCGCACACCGGCGCTCCAGCCGCAATATGTTTTCAAATAGGCAGTAATTTCAGACGTTTGCATTCGGAGAATGTATCACAACTTCGAAAATTGTAATCTGTGTGGTTCAACTGGAACCTTTTTAGAGATTCTCGATCTCCTTCCGCAAATCTTCCTTGGCTTTACCGAGTTTTTGTTGAAGTCGCCCCAGCAATTCATCGTCTTTCCCTTCGGCAAACGTGAGGTCGTCATCGGTCAATTGGGCGTATTTCTGCTTCAGTTTACCTTTCGCTTCGTTCCAACCGCCTTTGAATTGTAGTTTCGTCATAGTGATAGAGATTCGCGCGCGAAGCGGAGATCAGTTGCCTTGCGGGATACAAATCGATGCATACACACGGCGATTCCGGCGCGAAATCTATTTAGGGAAACAAAGGAAGGAACGCCATGAACAAGAAAATTCGTCACGCCGTTGTCGGGTTGGGACACATCGCGCAGACAGCCGTGCTGCCTGCGTTTAAACATGCGGAAAATTGCGAGTTGGCGGCGAGGAACCGCCGCTAATAGTTGGGGCGGGGGAACCAAACAACAGCGGTGCTCCGAATCCGATGGGGATATTGCCTTCGCAGCCAATGGGTGAAAACGGATCCACTACCTTAGCATTGCATCAGACAGCTGAGCAGTTCCACATTCTCGTGGATAGCGTCGAAGAATACGCCATCTACCTGCTCGATCCGAACGGCACTGTCGTGACGTGGAACACGGGAGCACAGAAGATCAAAGGCTATAGGCCGGAAGAAATCATAGGGAAGAACTTTGCCTGCTTTTATGCCGCAGAAGATGTTGCCGCTGGCAAGCCCCAGCGCAATCTGCGCGAAGCAGCCCGTCGCGGACACATTGGTGATCAGGGCCTCCGCGTCCGCAAAGACGGATCAACTTTCGAAGCTGAAGTTATACTAACTGCGCTTCGCAACGACGAGGGAAAGCTCCGGGGCTATTCTAAAGTCACACGCGACATCACCGATCAAATCCGCAGCCGGGAATTCGAAGCTGAGAAAATCGCAGCGCAAAAGGCAAGCAAGGCCAAGGATGATTTTCTCGCAGCCTTAAGCCATGAGCTGCGCACACCGCTCACGCCGGCTCTTGCGGCAGCGACCTACCTGGAAGATAACGCTGAAAAAATTCCGCAGGAGTTCGTGCAGGACGTGCAACTGATCAAGCGCAATGTGAAGTTGCAGGCGCGTTTGATTGACGACCTGCTCGATCTTACCCGCGTCACGCGCGGCAAACTGCGCCTCGACTTGGAGAACTGCGACGCACACACCATCATTAGCAATGCAATCGACACCGCAAGTTCGGCAATCGCGGCGAAGAAATTAAAGTTTTCGAGCAACCTGAACGCCAAACAACATCACATATTGGCTGATTGTATCCGGCTTCAGCAGGTATTTTGGAACTTGATCAACAATGCCGTGAAGTTCACGGCGCTCGGCGGAGAGATCGGCATCCGCACGTTCAACGACGACGCGGGCCGCTTCCATTTCGAAATTACCGACAATGGGATTGGAATTGAACGCAAGCGACTGGCTTCATTGTTTAAGCCATTCGAGCAAGCCGATGCTTCTGTGACCCGCCAGTTTGGCGGGCTCGGGCTGGGTCTCGCAATCTCCAAACATCTTGTGGAGCTTCACCATGGCGCAATTGAGGGCCAAAGTCGTGGACGGAGTTTCGGCGCCACGTTCAAGATAACGCTCGACGCGTTGCCCGAGGCGGCCGAAAAGATTCATGAGAATTCTCGGGCTCCGAAACATCCGGCAAAGCCATTGCGGATCCTGCTCGTAGAAGACCACCGTGACACGCGACTCATGTTGTCGCGTCTGCTCACCCATTTCGGTCATCAAGTGTTAACTGCGGCAAACATTCGCAGCGCGCTGGACATCGTGGCTTCGGAAAACATCGAAGTGCTCTTGTGCGACATCGGACTGCCAGATGGAAGCGGCTATGAGGTCATATCACAAGCTCAGCAAAAGCGGCCAATCAAGGCTGTCGCGCTCACTGGCTTCGGTACGGATGAAGATCTGCGGCGCTCCAAAGAAGCGGGATTCGACTTTCACCTCGTCAAACCAGTCGATCTTCACGAGCTACAAAACCATTCTCGACAAGCTCGCGGCGTAACTAACTCGCACCGCGATACGGTCAGACCGCTTAAATCTCCATCTTTGGCGCATCCAATCTCCTTTTACCCACGCGAGTTCACTAATTCACGCCCAGAGGTGACACACGCCGAGGTGGGGACCGCGCAGCTCGTGTACCCCGTCCAGGCGCGCTTTTTACAAGCGCGCCGGAATCATAACACCGCTTACGGAACCCTCCTGCCTGCCGATATGCCGATAACAAAAAAGATCAGGCAAACCACCAGGAACAGGAAGAACAAGAATTTGGCAATCCCTGCGGCCGCAGCGGCAATACCCGTAAATCCAAAAAGCGCCGCAACCAGTGCGATTACAAGAAAAATCAGGGCCCAACGAAGCATGCTTTCACCTCCTACAAAACAATCGCATTAGTGAATCGCTACGCGCGTTTTTTTAGCCTACCAAATCCGAAGAGGCTGCGAGATACGTTGTCTCTGCATTATGAGCACAATTCTGTTAATCATCCTCATTCTCCTATTAATTGGAGCGTTACCTACGTGGCCGTATAGCCGGGGCTGGGGCTATTATCCCAGTGGCGGACTCGGTTTGATTCTCTTGATTCTGATAATTCTGGCGTTAGCGGGGGGAATCTAAGATTTGCGACCTATGGATAATCCGACGTAAAGGGGATACTATCCCAGCGGCGGTTTAGATCTTATCTTACTAATCGTGTTACTTGTCGTTTTGCTGCGCTAGAGGCGAAATGCGTTGTCCTCAACGCGTAGACCAACAAGAAGCGCCGTTGCGGTCTTTAATCCCCACGCTCTCGAATCCTGAATTTTGCGCCTTCGGCGATTCATGTCCCATCGGTCCGAGCGGACTGGCATTTTCAAGAGAAGCCGATACACCTTTTGAGTGGGTAGAATTACACTTTGTGGCGCAGCGGTCTCAGCGTATGGGTGAGTTTTTGCAGGCCAAGTTCCAGCCGTGTTTTTACCGTTCCCAGCGGAGCATGTGTCGCGGCGGCAATTTCCCTATGACTGAGTCCCTTGAAGAAAGCGAGCTCGAGCGCCTCGCGCTGAAGCCGCGGCAACACTCGCATGCACCGCTTGAGAAAATGACGCAGATCATTCAAGACGAAAACAGTGTCTGCATCGCGCGGCGAGTTGGGCACCTGCTGGATCACGCGCTCTTGATAACGCTCGCGTACGCGAGAATAAGCCTGACGCCGGCGCAAACGGTCGATGGCACGGCGGCGCGCGATGGTCACCATCCATCCAAGCGGCTTACCCGCTTTAGGTGAATAACGGCCTGCTTCTTTCCAAATCTGGATAAAGATCTCCTGCAAAACATCATCAGCCTCGGCTTCTTCATGAACGACTCCGTCGATTGTCGCGCGTAACCTTTTGCCGTGCCGGTCATATAACTCGGCGAGCGCATCATAGCGCTGTCGTGAAACCGCTTTCATCAGCGCCTCGTCGGGCGCTGACGACACTGCCGGTTGATCAAGAGTGGATCCAATCATACTCGATGCCTCCGTGCGTGTGGCATTGACTCCGCGGCGCGACGCGCCGCTTGTTTGCCGGCGCGCCACCACCCCGGCTCATCCTTCTCAGAAATGACCGCAGCTCGTGGATAAACCCATTGATGCGGTCCTGAAGTGCATCCCAGAGTAGGACAATGCACCGTATATCTGCCGCCAGTGAAACGCCGGATCTCGACCTGCCTGCCTTTGAATTTTCGCTCGCAAACACTGCAAACCCTTTGATCGTCGAGCGAATTCCATCTCCTGAATCGATCTCCCGCGCGCAGTATCGACAGCCGATCGTCGAGTGTGACGTGCGCGATCATAACAGAAAAGCAACTTGCTCACCGCGCCGAAACAAACAATCGGGACGCTGGATGATTAGGTGATCAGATAAAATCCTACTAAGTTTCTCCCCAAAGAGGGGAAGTCCTGCGAGCCCGTCCAGGCTCGGGCCCGCAATAGTCGGAGGGATCGGGGCATTAAGAAGCTAGCCTGAGATGAAGCGCGAATTTACGCAATCGCGATACCAGGCTGTTTTCTTCGCCGCGATCAGCCACTCTCGGAGGAGCAGTGTTGTGATCTTCAGCTCTCGCCGTCTTCGCCAGCGCCAGAATTTCGTCCGTGGGCAGCACCCAATCCATCGGGATCGAGTTACACCGCTCTGTTGGACAACTTAGCCGTGACTGTCCGTTCCCGTGTGTACCATTAGCAACCTCAATTTGCCGGCCGGTAATGATTTTGCCGCAAACGAGGCAGTAACGTTTGTCATCCAGAGAACGCCACTCGCGGAATTGATCGAGCCTCCGCAGCGCGTTAGTCTATCCGCATCGGGCAGTGGAGTGGGAGGAGATAATGCCATTAAAAAGATATATGCCGAAGGCGAGCCCCATCACAATCAGGCACGCGGCGGATTTACCTATCGGTGAAAACCTTACACGCCATGTGCTGTAGCCGGTATCGCCCTCCCGGTAGAGATCAACGCGCGCGTCCCTGTACGGAAGCTGGGATCATCGGTCCGGCTACAGAAAAAACAGACATCCAATCCCACCGAGGCGTGCGTTCTAAACGCGAATGAAGAAAAATAACGGCCAATTTTCGCACGGGCATCGTGTCATGGATTACGCATTGGCTGCGATGGAACAGATGGAACTTTACTGTGAGGCTCATCCAGGGAGCCCGGCCGCGGTGCGCCGTCCCCGATTATTTGTTCGCGGCGAATTTTGGATTGCGCTGCTTGGTCCTAGCGTGGAAGAAGGCATCGTTGGGATTGGATCCACTGTCACAGCAGCTCTGCGCGCGTTCGACGCACAATATTTGGCTGGATTACGGCCGACCGCTGAGGCCATCGGCGACTATCGCAGAGCGCATCTTCTGCTCGGGAGAATTCCGTTAAGTTGTCGGTAAGCTTAAGCCCTCCATGACGCCTCAAGGGTATGCAAGTAGAACCGGTTCACTCGAAACATAGAAACAATTTGCAACAGTCATTGTTAAATTATGAGGAGGACCAGTGAACAGGAAAGGATTCGTTAGGGGGTGTCGTTGATGGAAGCAAGACGACCGAGGCGCATACGCTTGAGAAGGTCGAAATCCAAACGACGAGCGCAAAGATCGAACAAACCTTACGAGGCAGGACGACGTGAAATGTCGGATAATGAAGAAAGCCCCCAGGTTGAACCAACACACAGCCTGCTGTTTTCGTCACTGAGATATTGGGAAGTCGAGCGTGACTTAATCGAGGAACGTACGGCCGGCATCCGTCGGTGATGGTTCCTTTGCAAGAAAAAGATGTCCCGATCGGAATAGCTTCTTCTAATCCGTTCCAGAATTCGCGCAGAAGTTTGAGACCTTTCGTCGCGCTCGTAACAGATTCTTACAGTCGATCTACTCCACCGGCAGATGCGCCGATCACAACAATACTCTGTTTGTCATGGGGAGAAGCCGCCCCTCATAAATGATTCGCGCCTCCGGATGCGAACGGCTGCAGCGGTGTGACATCAATAAGGAAGTCTTTTAAGTATTGCGCGCTATCTTTGCTGATCGAGCAATTGCGGCAGAATCGCAGCTTGTATCACGGTCACGAGCGAATTAGCGTGATGTGAATCATGGCTGCTGGTCGATCTTGAGGGAAAGAAGGACAGCTATGCCGGTAAAACGCCAAACCGTACGAAGCAAGGCTCGCCGCAACGATAAAAAACAGCCGCGCTCAAGGCGCGACCGTAAAATCACGGCATCGGCTGGTGGGGCCGCGCACGAATTAATTCGGATGGACATGAAAAAAATGGAGGCGAGACCTCGTACGTCCCGGAAATTTTCGACTAATGGGCAAGTAAGGAAAGACGCCACGATGAAGCGGTCGGCGAGCGCACCTGTCTTCAAGCATCCCAACACGGAACTGGAAGCGGCTATTCAACGCTATGTCGATCTTTTCGAGTTCGCGCCGATCGCTTATGTCAGTTTCAACCGTGTCGGTCGAATTGAAGAGATCAACTTCGCGGCAGCGCAACTTCTCGGTCGCTCGCGAGATCGGATGATCGGCGAACCATTTGCGCTTCACGTGACGAAAAAAGACGGGGCGCTTTTTCTGAATCATCTGCTTCGCTGCCGCTCTTCGGACAGCCGCGTCGAGACGGAACTGCACCTGAAGAAACGAAACGGGGAGATCATCCTCGCACACCTTGCCAGTTCGCCTATGACTTCGTCGATGAGGGACGGGGTGTTGCTTTATCAGACGGCGATTGTCGATCTAACTGAACGGAAGCGAGCAGAAGAAGCGATCCGCCAATCGGAGGAGCGTTATCGCACCTTGTTCAATTTGGGTCCCATGGCCGTCTATACCATTGATACCTTGGGCGTGATTAAGGACTTTAACTGCCGCGCCGCTGAGCTATGGGGACGCGAGCCAGCGTTGGGGGATACCGACCAGCGGTTTTGCGGCTCGTTCAAAATGTTTCGACCGGACGGCAGTTTTATGCCCCACGACCAGTGTCCCATGGCCGAGGTGGTCTTGGGCAAAGTATCCGCAGTCCATAACGGAGAAGTGCTCATCGAACGGCCCGACGGCTCGCATGTCACCGTCCTTGTCAATATCTGTCCGCTAAAGAACGACCGGGGAGAAGTCACCGGAGCAATCAATTGCTTTTACGACATCACCGAGCGTAAGCGGGCAGAGCAACACCTTCTCGTCCGCGACGCCGTCAGCCGCGCGCTAGCACAGTCCGGCTCGCTTAAAGAGGCCGCGCCTCGAATCATCCAGGCCGTCTGCGACGTGGCTGGTTGGGAGGCGGGTGCTTTGTGGGACGTCAATCACGCGGCCGATGAATTGTACTGCGTTGATTTTTGGCATCGGCCATCCTTCAGAGTCGCGGCGTTCGAGGCGGCTTCGCGTCAGCTTACCTTCCGGCGGGGCATTGGCCTGCCGGGCCGGGTCTGGCTCAGCGGTAAGCCTGCCTGGGTGCCGGACGTGACGCGCGACGACAATTTCCAACGCGCGCGCTACGCAGTGAAAGATGGACTTCACGCCGCTCTGGGTTTCCCGATCAAACTCGGGAACCGGGTGCTGGGCGTAGTGGAATGTTTCAGTCGAGAGATCCGCCAGCCGGATAACGAGCTGCTTCAAACGCTCGCGTCGGTGGGTAGCCAGATTGGCCAATTCGTCGAACGCAAAAAAGCCGAGCAGGCTTTGGCCGAGACGGCGCGGCAACAAGTAGCATTATACGAATTTTCACGGCGGCACCAGGAGGGGAAGACCCTGGGTGAGATTTATGAAGCCGCGCTGGATGCGATCCTAACGGCGCTGCCGTGCGATCGGGCCTCGATTCTACTTTACGATCAACAACGGGTGATGCGTTTCGTGGCCTGGCGCAGCCTGTCTAAAAAGTATCGCAAGGCGGTGGAAGGTCATTCGCCGTGGAAACCGAACGCGAAGAACCCGCAGCCGGTGTCTGTCGCAGATGTCGATCTTGCCGATATTCCGAAGCCGCTAAAATCAACCATTCGCAGCGAAGGCATTCGCGCGGTGGCATTCATTCCTTTGGTCGCAGAGGGAAAATTGATCGGGAAATTCATGACGTATTACAACACGCTGCATGTGTTCACGGACAATGACATTACCCTCGCCCTGAACATCGCCCGCCAGCTTGCGCTCGGGATCGACCGAAAACGTGCAGATAAAGCGTTGCGCGAATCCGAGGAGCGCCTGCGGGCGATTATTAATCAAAGCAACGCCGGGATTGCCAATTGCGATTTAACCGGTCGTTTCGTATTCGCTAATCGGAAGTTCCGCGAAATGCTTGGTTACACAGATTCGGAGCTCGCGGCCAAGACGATCTTCACAATTACACATCCCGATGATGTTGGTATCACGCAACGCCGTTTCGCGAAGATGGTACAAAAAAGCGAGCCCATCGAACTAGAGAAACGTTACATTCGTAAGGACGGGTCTTTTTTTTGGGTCAACGTGTGCGATACACCAGTACTCAACGCCAGAGGCAAGCCGGTGTCGGCAGTAGCTGTAGCCATCGACACCACCGAGCGCAAAAAGGCGGAAGAAGCGCTGCGAAAATCAAAACAGCTGTTGGAGGAGCGCGTCCGCGAGCGAACACGAGAACTACGCGTGGCAAACAAAGGGTTGCAAGACGAAATCGCGCGGCGGAAAGGCTTGGAAGGCGAAATTCTTGAAATTAGCGATCGCGAACAGCAGCGCCTCGGTCAGGAAATACACGATGGGCTTTGCCAACACCTTACCGCAGTGGCATTCATGGCACGTTCGGTTGCATTGCGATTGAAAAATCATCGGGTCATCGATGCAGGCGATATTGAAAAAATCGCCCAACTGGTGAACGATGCCGCGACCGATACTCGTAATCTTTCGCGCGCCTTGCATCGTATCGATGTCGATTCCGCCGGATTCATAACAGCCCTGGAAGATTTGGTTGACCGGGAAATCTGGCAAATACCCTGCCGACTGGAAGTCGAACCGTCGTTCCGTATCGAGAATGACATAGCCGCAGGTGAACTCTACCGCATCGCTCGTGAAGCAGTTATTAACGCCAACAAACATTCTCAAGCACGAGAAATTGTGATCAAACTGGAGCGGGCGGGAAGCGAAATGGTTTTGCGTGTGATCGATGATGGTGTCGGATTTCCAAGTAATCCGAAAACCAAGCGGGGCCTGGGTGCTCACATCATGAGTTACCGGGCTCGCGTGATGGGCGCCCGTTTGGAGATCGATTCTCCAAAACGAGGGGGTACGCGCGTATCCTGTTATTTGCCGGATAGAGCGGTCCAATCAAAAGATGAGAAAACAACCGGAGAGAGCCATTTCCTGCAAGAATAGTCAAAGCATTAGCCACCCTGGTCTAAGTTTCCTGCATCGGACAATCAGCCGAGCGGCGTATTATTTAATGGGGAGACTTAAATGACACGCCCCGCAGGAATCTCGACGAAACGAAAATCGGCTTTACGAAATTCGCATTTGAATCGCAAGAACGGTGGTAGCTAAATGAAATACGCCAGATCGACTAACAAGAATCCGAAATGCGACCTACCGGAGGCGAAACGGATTGTCATTGTCGATGATCACCCGCTGTTTCGAAAGGGCCTTGAGCAATTGATTCACTCCGAGGACGGTTTTGCCGTTTGCGGCGAAGCCAACAATGCACCGGAAGCGATGGATGTGATCCGCAAACTGAATCCGGACCTGGCGATTGTGGACCTTAGTTTGCCCGGCGCAAACGGCATTGAGTTAATCAAAAACATCCGTGCAGAGTTCTCGAAGCTGCCAATTCTGGTGCTCTCGATGCACGACGAATCGCTCTACGCTTTGCGCGCGCTACGCGCCGGAGCAGAAGGCTACGTCATGAAACATGAAGCGATGGCCAATGTGATCCAGGCAATTCGGGAAGTTTTTAATGGACGTCCTTATCTCAGCCCGGCCATGGCGGCACAGGTGATCACAAAATTCGCGCATCGCCAGGCCGAAGGCGAGGCCGACGCCGTTGAGAGACTGAGTGATCGCGAGCTTGAAGTTCTGGAGTTGATCGGCAAAGGCAACGATGTGCGGCAGATTGCGAAAGCGTTACATCTCAGCCCCAAGACTGTCGAGACCCACCGGTCGCACATCAAAGACAAACTTGATTTGAAAAATTCGCGCGAAGTAGCGCGCTTCGCTTTGCAATGGTTGAGCGCTCGTAGTGCGTAGCACAGCCGTCTTGGCTGAAGCGGCAGTTCGTCTCCGCACCGGAAATATTTCTGCGCCTCTTCACAAAGAGATTGCCGCGGCGCGCACAATTTTGGATGCTCGTTCCAAATGACGCAACCCGCGCTCGAACTTGTCATCGCTGCGCTGGAAAAGATCCGAGAGACAAGTAACCGCGAGCCGCGGGCATCGAGAAGCGCGCTGGCGCAGTTGCAATCCACATATTCTGTAGCCGCTTCCCTGCCTGGCACGCCGGAGCCGCGCGAAGGCCGGCGACAAGGGCGCGTGTCGCCCACAATACCGCGGCTACAACAAACTGGATCGAACAAAGTCCAGATGCTCGCCTCCGTTCGCGAACGCGTTTGCGGTTGTACAAAGTGTGCGCATCTTGCCAGCTCGCGAACTCAAACCGTTTTTGGGGTTGGCAATCCTGATGCCGAAATCATGTTCATCGGCGAAGCGCCCGGCGCGGATGAGGATCGGCAGGGCGAACCATTCGTCGGCCGTGCGGGACAATTGTTAACGAAAATTATTAAAGCGATGGGCTTCTCACGCGAGGATGTGTACATCGCAAACATCCTGAAATGCCGTCCGAACATGCCGGCAGGCTCGTTCGGGAACCGTGCGCCGACACCGGCAGAGATGCAGACATGCCGCCCTTATCTCACCGAGCAGATCGATATTATTCAGCCCAAGGTCTTGGTTGCGCTGGGCGCAGTCGCGGTAGAAGGCCTTCTTGGAGCACGCGGGACGATGCGGGAATTGCGCGGGCGCTGGCATTCATACAACGGCATGCCGCTGATGATCACCTATCATCCCGCCTACCTGCTGCGGAACCAGTCGCCCTCCGAGAAACGGAAAGTCTGGGAAGACATGATGCAAGTGCTTGAGCGCCTTGAGAAACCGATCAGCGAAAAACAGAGAAATTATTTTCTGTAATTCTGTAGCGGCGCTTTTTGAGCGTCGAAAGACGCTATCAGTTTGTCCTGATTAAAGATCGCCTCAATCTGTTTGGGCGATGCGAGATGAATGGCCAACCATAAAATCATCCCACGCACTTCGCGGCGCGGAACTTTGATCGTATGATGCAGCGCGCTGGCGCCAGCTTTATGCAGAAGGGCAAGCGTGCGCGCCCCGATTAACGCCGGTAAGACCGTTGCGGCACGCACTCGCCGGTTCCGGATCGCGCGCGAATATTGCATCCCGCACTCCAAACTATTCTGCGCTTTTTCCATCCATCTTTGGTAGATCGGTTGGAAACGATCCGATTGAGACAAAATCTGCGCCGGACTCAGACTGACAGCGGGAAGTTCATCTTCGGGGAAATAACATCGACCGGCTTGCAGATCAGTACCGGCGTCACGCAAGACGTTGATCAACTGAAGTCCCATGCCGTAGCGTCGGCCGAGGGTAAGCATTTCGTCGGGGATTAAGCTGGTAAAATCGCGAAGATGCCGAAAGCAAAGTCGGGTCCAGAATTCGCCTACACAGCCCGCGACCAGATATGTGTATTCGTCCAGATCGGCGGCGGTTTGGAGCGCGCGCACTTGCGCCGGATTATCGAAGCGATGCAAGTCAAGCATCTGTCCGTGCGTGATCTTCTCAAGCACAGCGCGAATATCGTCTCGATCTGCTCCCCCGGTTTGCTCGAGCCATTTCAGACAATCGGGCAACGAATCCATGAGCGTTCGCTCAGCCGCATTCTCTTGTAACGACACGAACGAGGCGACATGATTGATAACCGCTTCTGGCGAAGCTTTGCCTTGAATCCCATCCGAGAGCATTTTTAAAGCCTCCATTCGCACGCTCCCTGGAATTCGAGTTGTATCGGCGACGGTGTCTGCTGTCCGCGCAAGCAGATATGCGAGAGCAATCGGTTCGCGCAATTGCTGCGGCAAGAATCGTATTGAAAGATAAAACGAACGAGAGACCGAACGCAGGATTGTTCTTCCTAATGCCTGAGTAGAAAAAGGTAGTCGCGCACTCATGATCTGTAGCCGTCATCGGTGATGCCGGCAGAGAGCGTTGCTAACAACGCGATCATCCTTTAAGCCCGGGATCGCCGATCCCGGCTACAGTGTAAAACTTCATCGGCCAATATTTTTGACCTCGATCCGATTCGGCGCGGAGTTACCCAGGCCGATCTGACTGGCATAACTGACATAGGCAGCCAGTGGGCCGATCGCAGGGAGACTGCCGCGTGCGCGCCATTGTTCGAAATACTTCAGCGCGGTGGCATCCAAAGCGACCGGGTCCTTGCTTGCATACAGTGTGGCATGGTGAATCGCGTAGTTCGGTTGGGGCTGCGGCCCGCCAGCATATTGCGCGATGAGGCCGTCCATTAAATTGAAAACCACTTTCTTTGCGATGATTGGATTCGCATAGATCTCCGCGAGACTTTCTGCGCCAAAACGAGAGCCTTGAGCAAAGCGGCGCCAGTTGTCGATGTTGGGAATCGTCATGTTGTAAATGCAACCGGCGATTCCATTCGTTTCACTGATACTCATCACCGGAACATTAATGATCTTGTCTACTTCGCTGGAAATGATCTTGGAGAAATGACTCACGTTGCTCGTGTTCTCGGTATCGGATAGCATTGGCATTTTTCCTATATCACCGAAGTATTCGGAATCGCCCCAAACGAGTTTCCCAAGTAAAGGGGCCGAGAGGACTGTTTTCGGATCATATCCGTCGCGGGGCGCGATTGCCTTTACCTGGTAACCATCACCTGTCGGCCGATAGCCGGCGTCCTTGATCCCGCCAAGGGAGCGGTCCCAGACAATAATGCTGCTACGAGGATGTCCCGCCGCCGTCAGTCCATCGACGATCGCATTCACAATGTCGTGATGCGTCGTGAAAAGTTCGCCACCGGCTGCACTGATTTTGATTCCCACCTTGTCATTGGGAGAGACGAGCGACCCCCATGCCTTCCCTACGTCAGACTGACCAGTCGCGGCGAGGACGAGGCGATTCACCATCTCACGCACGATCCGCGGGTTCGTCTTGTAATCTTTGATCGAGCCCGGATCGTGGACAGAATACACGACCGATGGAGTCGGGGCGGGCGGGGGCGTTTGCGCCAAGCCGGAGGCAATGGCGCAAAGCAGAATGAGGGCTACGTTCCGGAGTTCTGTCATGTCGAGCAAAGACCAAGCGATTCTATGAGTAACGCTGCGAATCACAACTGTTCGCCGACGCATACAAAATCTGTAGGGCGTTTCGATGAAACGGCGACGCAGAGGATGACGTCTGACACAGACGCCCTACAATCCTCGCACCGACTCCGTCACATCTACGTTCACATCCCTTTTTGCGCGCGTATCTGTCCGTACTGCGCGTTTTACAAAGATTTGCTCGATCGCTCGCAGACGTGGCGATTTTGTGAAGCAATATTGCGCGATCTCGATCAGCAATGCGCGAGTTTTGCCCTAACGCCTGAAACCATCTACTTCGGTGGCGGCACGCCAACGGCTCTCACAACTTCGCAGTTGGAATTTCTGCTCGGAGGTTTCCGTCAGCGGCTCGATCTCTCATCGCTTGCAGAATGGACGATCGAGGCGAATCCCGGGAGCGTGTCTGCGCACAAGGCTGCGCTTCTGCGCAAACTCGGAGTAACCCGCGTTAGTCTTGGCGTTCAATCCTGGGACAATGAATTACTGAAAGTTCTAGGGCGGGAGCACAACTCACAGCAAGCCGAGCAATCGTTCCATGTCCTGCGAGTTGCCGGATTCTTGAACATCAATGTCGATCTTATGTTCGGATTACCAGGCCAGACCGTCGAGCAATGGAAATCCACATTGGAGAAAACTATCGCCCTTCAACCCGATCACATCTCCGCCTACTGCCTCACCTATGAGGAAGACACGGAATTCTTTTTGCGCCAGGCGCGCGGTGAATTGCTGCAGGACACGGACACCGATGCCGCGTTTTTCGAGATGACAATGTCGATCCTGGAAGATGCCGGCTACGAACAGTATGAAATCTCAAACTATGCGCGACCTGGGTTTTCATCAGTTCACAACCGCGCCTATTGGCTGGGAAAAGATTATCTTGGCATAGGTCCAAGCGCGTTTTCGACTGTCGGCATGAATCGTTGGCAGAATGTCTGTGATTATCGCAGCTACGCCGATCGCGTTCTTTCCGGTCAATCACCGAGAGCATCCGCCGAAAATCTGACAAATGAAATGAAACGCATGGAGCGAATCGCGCTCTCGCTGCGCACAAGCGACGGGGTTTCCGCTTCCGAATTGAATGGTTTCGCGCAAGAAAAAAATGAGTTCATTGCGCTCGGATTACTTCGAGAATCGAATGGCAATCTCGTGCTAACGCGAAAAGGCAAAGAGCTGGCTGATTCCGTTGCCGAAGCGTTTCTTTAGTGGCTTCAGAGAGCGGCGGACGCCGCGCTTCGCAATCCTTCCGAGCTCGCTTTGCTGCTAAATAAGTTATCCAGGTAGGCGCCTGACGCGGGCTTGATTTGGGCGCGGTTATTGGATTGTAATGGAGCGTGCGCGCGAATGGTGAGGCGGGTTCGGCACCTGCCTTTGTCACAACCCATTGGAGCGTTGTGCTCACGGCGCAGGAGCGATCTCCCGCAGCTGACGCCGCGCTGGAAAAATTGTGCCGCACTTATTGGTGGCCGCTTTATGGATTCGTCCGGCGACAGGGCTATAGTCCCGAGGAAGCACAGGATTTAACGCAGGGTTTTTTCGCGCTACTCCTGGAGCGAAGAGATTTCGATGCTGTTCGTCGCGAAAAGGGGCGGCTGCGTTCGTATCTGTTGGTGTCGCTTAAAAATTTCCTTGGAAAAGCACATCGTCGGTCGCTGGCGCTGAAACGCGGCGAGGGCCGATCTTTGGTTTCACTCGATGAGTTGCTCGCGCGCGAGCGCGGCGATCTGGAACCGGCGAGCGCGTTGAGCGCAGATAACGTCTATGAGCGTCGCTGGGCGTTAACTTTGCTCGAGCAGGTGCTCGCCGGGCTGGAAGAGGAATATCGAGTGGCGGGCAATGAATTGTTGTTCGAATCCTTGAACGAACTGCTCGCCGGCGAATCTGGTGCGCCTTCGCAAGCCGATATCGCGAAGAAACTCGGCATGACCGAACACGCGGTGAAGCAAGCATTCTATCGCTTGCGACAACGCTACCGGGAGCTACTACGCGAGGAGATCGCGCACACCGTCGCAGTACCAGCCGATGTCGAAGACGAGCTCCGGCATTTCATTTCTGTTCTGCAAAAGTGACTTGGGCACAATTTTCGGACAGTACAAGCTGATACGGAAAGATCGACAGAGGAAAAAATGATAAGCGCTCCAAGAGTCTGCCCAAGATGCGGAGCTAAAATTTTCGCGGACGCGCCTCGCGGATTTTGCAGCGTTTGTTTGTTCAAGACCGGCCTCGGCGGCTTTGTTGAGGAAAATGGCGAGACCCCACCCGTGCACATCCCGATGCATTTTGGCGATTACGAGCTACAGGGAGAAATTGGACGTGGCGGTCAGGGCGTTGTTTACCGTGCGCGACAGAAAAGTCTTAATCGAACGGTAGCGCTCAAGATCATCGTGCTGGGCCATTGGGCCACGGCTAGGCATTTGAAGCGATTTCGGTTGGAGGCCGAGGCAGCCGCCAGACTAAACCATCCATCCATCGTTCCAATTCATGAAATCGGCGAGCGCGATGGTTGCTGTTACTTCAGCATGAATCTGATCGAAGGCGGCCAGCTGGACGAAGTGGTTAGGCGCGAGGCCATATCCATCCGTCGTGCAGCGGAACTCATCGCAAAACTGGCGCGCACCGTGCATTACGCCCACGAGCACGGCATCCTGCATCGAGACATCAAGCCCGGAAACATCCTGCTTGATAAAGAGGGCGAACCGCACCTCACCGATTTCGGTTTGGCGAGGCTGGTCGAGACAGAAAGTACCGTTACCCGCACGACGGAAGTGCTAGGCACACCCAGCTACATGGCCCCCGAACAGGCAAGCGGCAACAACGTGGCA
>Ga0193713_1000121_pt1 | contig 23736 bp, 16 predicted proteins | sample H3a2metaG_FD_143054 | JGI IMG/M metagenome (GOLD analysis project Ga0193713, IMG submission 143054) | Soil microbial communities from a riparian zone of the East river system, Colorado, United States - H3a2 | ecosystem: Environmental > Terrestrial > Soil > Riparian zone | place: USA: East River... | reverse complement strand
AACCGGAGATTCCTCGCAACTGGAAAACGCCATTCAATTTCTAACCGAGCTCAAAATGTCGCGCTGTCATAAGTTCAAGGAATATTGCTGGGGTTATCCCTTTGACTGGGTCACTCGCAACGGCGTGATTGGAGCTCAGACGCCGCTGATAACCACCACGCCTTACGCGTATGAGGCGTTCCTTCAACTTTTCGAACTGACTCCACACGACGAGTGGAAGGCGATTCTCGAATCGATTGCTCGGCACGCCGCTGTTGATATTAAGGATTTCAGAACATCGGAAAAAGCCAGCAGTTGTTCCTACACTCCCTTCGACGCAGGCGGAGTTATTAACGCTGCGGCTTATCGCGCCTTTTTACTGACGAGCGCGTCTAAAGTTTTATCCAATCACGACTACTGGAGAATCGCAGAACGAAATGTGAATTTCGTGCTGGAGTCTCAAAATCCAGACGGCTCGTGGTTTTACGCTGTCGATGGAGTACGGGATTTTGTCGATCACTATCATACATGCTTCGTGATGAAAGCCCTGGCAAAGATTTACGGCTTGACTGGGTACGAGCCTTGTAAGGAAGCGCTTTCGAAAGGGATTAAGTATTACCTTGAGAATCTCTTCGACGAGAACGGCCTCCCGAAACCTTTTTCCAAAGCTCCCCGCCTGACCGTTTACAAACGCGAGCTGTACGACTGCGCCGAGTGTATCAACCTTTGTCTGCTTCTGCGCGATCGCTATCCCGCACTGGAGACAACCTTGGAGAAAGTCGTGGCTCACATCCTGGAGTCATGGCTAAAGCGGGATGGATCCTTCCGCTCCCGGAAGCTACACCTGGGTTGGGACAACGTTCCCATGCACCGCTGGGGACAGTCGCAGATGTTTCGCGCTCTGGCATTCTATTTGCGCGAAACATCTGCGACAGAGGTCAGATGGCAGAGATCAGAAATCAGCAGGAATGCGGCCGGGCCAAGGGATGTCAGCGGTGAGAAGATCATGATTTCTGAATGAAAGAAGAAGGGTCCTTGATAATGCTTCCGAGCATCGCTCCGACCTCACGGCATTGCTCGGTCAAGAGTGCATGATCGCGTCTCGGCAAATACCCGCAATCACAGGCGAAATTGAGCCAGGTTTCAGTTTCACCATTCTCGCCGTCCGAATCTGTTAATTTGTTAACGAAGTGAGCTTCATATCGGCGTTTGGCCCAGGCCTCCCGTAAATTCGAACACACCGACCTCGATGAACGGCGTAATTGATCCGTTAAAGAATATCGCTCCTCGGCTGGGAAATGTTTGCTCGCATGGAAAATCTCCATGGAGAGTTCGTAGGCTCTTTTGTAAACTGTCAGGTCCTTGGCTGATTTTATTTGCATGATGATCCTCAAATACTCGTTAGAATTGGATGTCAACGCCGACTTCTTATCTCTTATCTCTGACTTCCGACCTCTGACCTCTGAACATGTGCGGCATCGCAGGCCAGTTTAACTTTCAGCGACGCGAACCGGTGGAGCGCGAGACCATTGTCCGCATGGCGCGTTCGATCGTGCATCGCGGACCTGATGACGAAGGCTTCTTCATCGCTGGACCTGTCGGTTTGGGGTTCCGGCGACTATCGATCATCGACCTCGCAGGCGGTCACCAGCCGATGTCTGATGCAGAAGAAACGATATGGATAATCTTCAACGGCGAGATTTACAATTACAAAGAACTCCGAGCGGAGTTACGAAAGAAAGGCCATCACTTCAGGACAAATTCCGACACCGAGGTGATTGTTAACGGCTACAAGGAGTGGGGCACCGACGTGTTAAACCGTCTCAACGGCATGTTTGGCCTGGCGATCTGGGACTCGCTCAAAGAGCGTCTGATTTTGGCGCGTGACCCGATGGGGATCAAACCGATCTATTACAAAATCGACAGTGCTGGTCTCACCTTTGGATCGGAAATCCGTGCTATTCTTGCCGCGGGGGATTCCAGACCGGACGTCGATCCCGTCGCGCTTAACCTGTTCCTCCGGTTTCGTTATACGCCTTCTCCTTTGACGATATTCCAAGGAATTCGGAAGCTGGCGCCCGGAACCATGCTGGTTGTGGAGGCAGGCCACTGGCGGCAAGAACGCTGGTACAACTTTACTCCGGCTCCTTTCTCAGGCCCAAAGGAGGAAACAGAAGCTGCTCACGAACTATTCGAGTTATACAAGAGCGCGGTCCAGCGACATCTTCTCAGTGATGTACCCGTCGGGCTACTGCTTAGCGGCGGGCTTGACTCAGGATTGCTCCTTGCGTTGATGAACATACAAGGCGGACCATGGCCAGCGTATAGTATAGGTTATGGCGAAACTTTCGCCGATGACGAGCTGCGCGACGCCGCGGAGACGGCATCTCTCCTAGGGGCCCGTCATATAACAGTAAGGCTTGACCAGGCGGAGTTTGAACGATCGCTGCCACGAATCGTGGAATGCGTGGAGGAGCCTGTTGCAACTTCTTCCATCGTGCCGATGTACTTCGTTTCTCAACGTGCACGCCAGGATGTTAAGGTTGCCTTGATCGGTCAGGGCCCAGATGAGCTGTTTGGCGGTTACAAACGGCATTTGGGAGTTCATTACGGCGGCTGGTGGCGCGGACTACCTGCAGGTGTCCGCTCAATAATTGGCTCCGCCATTGATCGGTTGCCGCGCAATGAGACACTGAAGCGCGGCGTGGATTCACTTGGGAGTGAGGACCGCTTGGAACGCTATCAGAATGTTTTCTCGCTGGCGCCGGCAGACACGATAGAGGGTCTCTTTCAGGATGATATTCTTCCTCAGCGGAATGGCCACAAATTAGTCGACTATTGGCGCGAATTGCTGCCGCAAATGGAGCATACCGATGAGCTTGGGGGCTTTCAGCTGTTGGAAATCCGCTCCTCACTTCCAGATGAGTTGCTCATGTATGCGGACAAACTGTCCATGGCGCACAGCCTCGAAGTCCGGGTGCCGTACCTGGATCGCACGGTAGTGGAATACGTGCAGAGACTCGGCGCCAATTTGAAAGTTCGCAATGGTGCACGCAAATGGCTGCATCGACAGGTCTGCGGGAGGTATTTGCCGCCTCGTATCCTCAGGCGCAAGAAACGTGGTTTTGCGGCAAATGTCGTAGACGAATGGTTTCGCTCCTCACTGGATGGCAAACTTCCCGAACTGCTACTGGATAAAAGCTCCTTCATGTTCGAGCTTCTCAAACCAGAGCCGGTGCAGAGACTTCTGGACACCCATCGATCAGGACGACAAGACAATCATAAACTTTTGTTTAGCCTGGTCATGCTCGAGCAATGGTTGCGTGGAGCCCGATCGCGGACGAGCGCGGCCTATATCTGCGACGCCGCAACGAATCCATCCGATTCGCTTGGCAGCTCAGGCAAAACGCAATGAGTAGCCGCGTGAATACCAAACTGGAAGAGATCCGGATCGCCGGTAAGACGTTGTATGTACCGTCAACTAGGATCTACGGCCAGACGGTCGTCGTAACGGGCAAATGGATAAGGACAGCAGAAATCAAGGATGAAGCGGTGGTGGGAGGGGTGACTGTAGAAGACCCTGACTTATTCATTAGCAAGTTGAAGGAGAGCGAGCTAAAAGCGGATGTCTTTACGTTTGCTCAAAGGCTTCCTGAGGTCACACCAAAATATGATTATCACTTGGAGTGGGACAATTGGGCGGCCATGCCGACAAACTCCTTTAACGACTGGTGGAAAAATCTGCCTCAAGAATCGAGAAAAAATGTAAGGCGCGCCGCCAAGCGCGGTGTGGTGGTGAAAGTTACACCGTTTGACGATAATTTTGTAAAAGGCGTCCACAGGATCTACAATGGTATACGGGTACGAGACGGAAGACCCTTCTGGTACTTCGGCCAAGATATTCAGAGCGTTAGACGCGGGCTTGCGACGTATCTAGATCGAAGTGAGTTTATCGGTGCGTATTGGGATGAGAAACTTATAGGCTTCCTGAAAATGGTCTACGTCGACCATATAGCGATGCTCTTTCACGTCATCTCAATGGATGAGCATTGTGACAAACGACCAACAAACGCACTGATCGCAAAGGCCGCAGAGGTCTGCGAGCAAAGAGGTGTCTCTCATCTGATCTACACAAAATTTATCTATGGCAACAAGCGACGCAGCTCGCTGCAGGAATTCAAGCGCCGGAACGGTTTCCAACAGGTTAACTTTCCCAAGTATTACATTCCCTTAACACTAAGGGGCAAACTGTTCGTCTGGCTACGACTCTACAGAGGCTTTAGCGGCTTGATTCCAGAGCCGATCCTGCAATCTCTTTTAAGCGTTAGGGCTTGGTATTACAAAAAGGATCTCCACAACGCTCGCTTTACAACGCAAAAATCGCCGGTGTAGCTCAACGTTAGAGCGGCTGTATTCCAATCAGCAGATGGAGTGTTCAATTCCTCCCACCGGCTCCAATGTTTCAAATATTACCCACTATTAGTTATATTACTTGAGGATTAATACGCCGTCCAATCAGGACTTGAGAGCATCTTTTAAGGAGAATTCATGAAACAACTACGCATTTTGGTGTTAGGACCGTACTGTGATCCAGATAGCGTGAGCATGCCTTATGTTACTTATTCTCATGCGGCAGCCCTCGCCGAGCTCCATGACGTCACTTTGGTGGTTCAATCGCCGAGTGAAGAGAACGTGCGCCGCGCAAAGGCTCCGTTTCGCGCCATCGAGGTGGTCCGGATGCCATTGCTCGATCGCATCCATGCCTGGAGTTTGCGCAGGATTTTCAAATACAACTTTGACACTCAAGTGTTGACGGCTTTCGGTTATCCGTTTTGTGTTGCCTTTGAATGGTCCGCCTGGCGACAGTTGCGGCGCCGCATCTTTGCAGGCGAGTTCGACGTCGTTCTGCGCGTCCTACCGATGACACCTGTCCTGCCAAGTCCTTTTGCTTTCTTCCTACGCAAGGGACCTATACCCTTCGTGATCGGTCCGCTCAATGGTGGTTTGCCCTGGCCTCCCGGGTTTAGCCAGCTCGAGAACCAAAAGGAATGGATCTCTAACCTGCGGAATCTGTATCGATATCTGCCTTTCGCTAGATCCACTTATCGTCATGCGGCAGCGATCATCGTTGCTTCGTCCCAAACATATTCCGAGTTTGCCGAGTACAGCGACAAACTGTTTTTTGTCCCGGAGCCAGGCATCGCTCGCTCTTTGTGTTACGGTGATTCGCGTAATCCGGAGCCTGGGGCCAAACTTGAGCTGATTTTCGTTGGCGGCCTGTTTCCCCGGAAAGGTTGTGACCTTGCTTTGCGCGCAGCTGCTCCCCTTTTGCGAAGCGATTTGGCCCGGTTCACGGTGGTCGGCGATGGCCGGGAGCGGGACCGCCTCCGGCAGCTTGCAAGGTCTCTTGGGATCGAGAAGGCTGTTCTCTTTTGCGGCTGGCTCAGCCACGCGGAAGTCCTCAATCACCTCCGATCTGCTGATGTGTTCGTGTTTCCATCTCTTCGCGACAATGGTGCAGGCGTAGTTTTCGAAGCTCTCGGCACTGGCGCGGTACCTGTAGTCGCGGACTTCGGCGGCCCCGGAGATATCGTTCATCCAGAGGTAGGGTACAAGGTGGCTCTTACAACGGAGAATGATATCGTGGCGCAGATGGAAAAGATTCTGACGGAACTCGCCCACAATCGGGAACGGCTTGAGCAGTTACGTCGACAAGGAATGGCTTACGTACGAGAATGCCTGACTTGGGACGCGAAGGCAAAGAGGACAAGCCTGGTCCTGAATTGGGTCGTGCGACGAGGTCCGAAGCCAGACCTTTCGCCCCCAAAAAAGCTGTGGCCTTCAAATTATTCGGCTGGCTGTAAATATATTGCCGAAGCTCGCGCAGACTGAGTAAACTACAACGTTTAGGACAGGTGGCTGAGTGACCTAAGGCAGCAGCTCGCAAGGGTTGCTATACGACGCAAGTCGTATCGGAAGGCGAGCGTTGCCCTTCTCTCTCAATAATCAACCATCAACCGTTAAGTTCATATGCCTGGAATCGTTGGAATAATCAGTCAGAGGCCATCAGAGCAGAACCATGCTCTCGTGAAGTCGATGGTTCAATGTCTGATGCATGAACCGTTTTATACGGATGGTACATATATTAACGAGGAACTCGGCCTCTGGCTGGGCTGGGTCAATTACGAAGGATCTTTCGCCGACTGCCTTCCTATCTGGAACGAAAAGAAAGACATCTGCCTTCTCTTTTCGGGCGAGGATTTCGCCGACCAGGCTGACGTCGACGCGCTTAGAACGCGTGGGCATCAATTTGGCCACGATGACGCGAGTTATCTCGTCCACTTGTACGAAGAGATGGGTTGCCAGTTCCTGGAGAGACTCAACGGAGCGTTCAGCGGTGTGTTATTGGACCTTCGTGAGCAGAAATTCGTTCTGTTTAACGACCGGTATGGCATAAATCGAATTTATTATCACGAAGACAAGGCTGGATTTTATTTTTCTTCTGAAGCGAAGTCCCTTCTTAAAATCCTGCCCGCCACCCGTCAACTTGATCTGCGTAGCTTAGGCGAACTTTTCAGTTGCGAGGCCGTTCTGGAAAACAGAAGCCTTTTCTCCGGGATCTCGCTGCTTCCGCCAGGTTCGGCGTGGGTCTTTTCGCGGGGGGGGCCAGTGAAGAAAAAGACTTATTTCAAGCAGGAAGCATGGGAAAGTCAGCCGCAGTTAAGGGAATCCGACTTTTACGAAAAGTTGAAAGAAACCTGGACACGGGTCCTTCCCAAGTATTTCCGTGGGAAACAGTCCGTCGGGTTATCCTTGACCGGCGGAGTGGATAGCCGAATGATCCTGGCCTGGGCGCCTCGTCTCCCCGGCACACTTCCGTGCTATACGTGGGGCGGTAAATACCGTGATTGTGCAGACGTCAAAATTGCGCGGCGAACCGCGAAAGTTTGCAGGCAGCCTCACAACACGATTCTCGTGGGCGCCGAGTTCTTGTCGCAGTTTCACGAGCTCGCCGAGAAAACCGTTTATGTTAGCGACGGCACGATGGACGTAACCGGGTCGATCGACCTGTACGTCCAGAGATTTGCCCGCCAGATCGCCCGAGTCCGGGTAAGTGGTGTCTGTGGCGGCGAAATCTTGAGGCGCCTCGTTATGTTCAAACCAGATCCTCCACAACAAGGTCTTTTCAATCCGGAGTTGGAAAGTTCCTTTCGGGATGCCGCTGACACCTATGCCGGTCAGCTTCAAGGCCACAGGCTTTCCTTTACTTCGTTCAAGCAAGCGCCGTGGTATATGGCGAGCAAATTTACCGTCGAACGATCGCAGGTCACGTATCGAACTCCCTATTTTGATAACGATCTGGTTGCTCTGGCGTACCAGACCCCGGCAAAGCTGTTGCACAATGGGCCAGCGCTTCGGCTCATTGCTGATGGCAATCCAGCGTTGGGAAAGATTGGAACGGATCGTGGTCTCGCCTTTCGATCGATTCCCGGCGTCACACAGGCGCTGCATTGGTACCAAGAGTTCACCTTTAAAGCAGAATACGCCTATGATTATCGCATGCCCCAATGGTTGGGAAGGCTCGACCATGCATTTGCGCCACTTCACCTCGAAAGACTGTTCCTGGGAAGGCACAAGTTCCATCACTTCCGTGTCTGGTACCGTGACGAACTCTCGCGATGGTTAAGGGAGATGCTTCTCGACTCGGACGGGCGCAGTAGACCGTACCTCCGTGCGAATTCTTTGGAAAAGATCGTCAAAGCTCATACCAGTGGGCAGCGAAACTATGCCTTTGAGATACACAAGATTTTGACGCTAGAATTCATCCATAGAAAACTGATCGAATTGGATTAGCATACGCCGCCCTCCGAGCATTAGATTTAGATTCACACGATATTCATCGATGGATACGCTAGCCAGGCTTACTACGGAAGTTTGTAACCTCAAATCTCCAGCCGAAAGGCCTGCTGAGCGGCCAAACGTAATGGAAGTCGGAGCCTGACCCATGGCCGCGTTTTGGAAAACAACATGCCAGTCTCTGCTCAAGCAGGCTGGCCTGTACGAGCGACTAAAGGGCTCCTGCCTTTACGATGCCTACTGGAGAGTCGCGGATCCGCGGATAGTCGAACAGCGCAAACAGGAGCTTGCCTTCTTTCGAAAGACTCTGGTTGGTTTTCGCAAGAATGATCTCATCTTCGATATCGGCGCCAACCACGGGGTCAAAGCCGAAATCTTTCTAAGACTTGGCGCCCGTGTCATCGCTGTCGATCCCGACGTCTCGAACCAGAAAACGCTGACCGAGCACTTTCTCGCCTACCGTTTGCGGAAGAAGCCTGTAGTCGTCGTTGGAAAGGCGGTCAGCGATCGAAATGGTCATGAGACTTTCTGGATTAGCGAGCCAGGATTTGAAATGAACACTCTAAACGCCAAGTGGGCTGAAACGTTGGAGAAGGATCCGGCGAGATTTGGATGTACGTTCGAGTTCAGAGAAAAGAGACAGGTGGAAACCATCACATTGGAGCGCTTGATTTCGACCTATGGCCGGCCATTTTATATTAAGATCGATGTGGAGGGTTACGAATCCAACGTTCTGAAGGGACTCAAAACTGCTGTGCCTTATCTTTCGTTCGAGGTGAACTTGCCGGACTTTAAAAGCGAAGGGGAACAATGTATCGTCCGGCTACGTGAGATCGCCGCCAACGGGGTGTTTAATTGTGCAGTCGGAGACCGCCTGATGTTTTCAGACTGGATGTCACACGATGCCTTTGCCAAAGCTTTCGCTGAGATAAAAGAAACTTCGGTCGAAGTTTTTTGGCGAAGCTGCTTGCCAAGTCAATCGAAGTCGTAAACGAACGCCCAGCTTACCGCAGCCAAAATGTTTTCTCACCTCCACGTGCGGTCGTCCGAACCTATGGTGCCTGCTGAGCGAAAATCGGGAATGTCGACTGTCTTTTTGGAGCAATCGCGTGAGTGCGCCGCCAGCAATCACATGCCAAAGGAAGCGGCCCGCGGTATCGCGCTTCCGATTCACGTTACTCTTCTGACTGGTGGAGGCGACAAACCTTACGCGTTGGGGCTAGCTGCCGCACTGACCTCAGCTGGCGTGATGGTTGATTTCATAGGCAGTGACGACCACGTCGTGCGTGAGTTACTCGCCAATCCACGGGTCAATTTCCATAACCTGCGAGGAGCCCAAAGTCCTCAAGTGAGCCGAGTGACGAAAGTTTTGCGAGTCTTGAACTATTATTTTCGGCTGATTTGCTATGCTGCGAAGGCCAAGCCGGCAATATTCCATATTCTGTGGAACAACAAGATCGAGATTTTCGATCGGACGCTGCTCATGCTTTATTACAAATTGCTTGGAAAGCGTCTCATACTTACGGCACACAATGTCGACAAATCGAAACGGGATGGAAAGCGGTCGTTTCTAAACCGATTTTCACTGAGGTGGCAGTACCGATTAAGCGACCACATTTTTGTTCATACTGAAAAGATGAAAACCGAGCTCGTCACCGAATTCGGTATGGCGGAAGAGAAGGTAAGCGTTATTCCATTTGGAATTAATAACACAGTTCCGAATACCAGCCTTTCGACCGCGGACGCGAAACAAAAGCTTCGAATTAATAAAGATGAGAAGACTTTGCTGTTCTTCGGGAATATCGCACCTTACAAGGGCCTGGAATATCTCGTGTCTGCTTTCACCGAACTGTCGAAGGAATGCTCCATCTATCGCCTCATAATTGCAGGAAGCGTAAAAAACTGCCAGACTTACTGGCGCGCAGTCGAACAGTCGATCATTTTAAGCGGCGTGGGCGAACGCATCATACGAAAGATTGAATATGTGCCGGATGAGGACACAGAAATATACTTCAAAGCGGCCGACGTTCTGGTGCTGCCCTACACGTACATTTTCCAGAGTGGAGTGCTGTTCCTGGGCTACAGCTTCGGTTTGCCGGCGATAGCCTCTAACGCCGGGTCAATGCAGGAAGATGTTATTCAGGGCAAAACTGGATTCATTTATGAAGCAAAGAATCCCGCTGCGCTTGCCGAGGCGATTCGGGTATATTTTCGCAGCGATATCTACCGGAACCTGGATGAAACCAAACGGGAGATTCGCGATTACGCCAACGAGCGGTACTCATGGGCGATCGTGGGAGAGATGCTGGACCGGGTTTATCGACGAATTCTGTCAAACTGAATGGGATAGCTGAGGCACAAATGTGCGTGTCATGAACCGAGTTCTAACTACGGGAGGGAAAACTAGCGGCTCCCTTTGAACGAATGAGAATAGCCTATATAGCGAACTATCAGGGGCCCACTTTGCTGAAGCGCCGTCCGATCGTGGGAAATCTGAGCTTGGCAGCTAATGTGAAGATAGGCCTCGTAGCTGAATTGCTTAGAAATAAGTCGCATTCTGTGGAGATTTTCTCACAGGGGGAAGTGATAGACCATGCATTCAAATTCTATCCCGGGTTTCAGGAACGTGAACTCTTCGATGAGAATATTCCGGTGTATTATGGCGCGGCATTTCCGCTCAAATTTGTTAATGGAGTAGTATCTAGTAACAGCCTTTTTCAGATCTTCAAAGCGCGCCACCAAGTTGCGCCCTTTGACATGATGATAATTTATAACGTCAAACCAGCGCAGATTCTTTGCGCTAATTATGCGATCCGGCGTCTGCGCTTACCTGTTATTCTGGAATACGAAGATGACGCTTTCGTAAGCGTCGCCGGAAAAATAGAGAGCGGCTTCAAAGTAAGGCTGCAACTATCCGTCGTGAGAAATCTCTTCAACCTGGTTTCTGGTTGTATCGGCGTATCGCCGCATCTGCTGAGGCAACTGCCACCTTCGATACCCAAGCTACTTTTACGCGGGGTAGTGAGCGATGAAATTGCGAATGGAACAAAGTCCGCCGTAGCCGCTCGGAAGAACCGGATCGTGTTCTCGGGTACCCTTTTTGAAACCAAGGGCGTCGAACAGCTGATACAAGCTTGGACAATGGTCGGGCTTCCGGACTGGGAACTGCATATCGCCGGTGACGGCAACCTGCGCGATCGACTGCATCGGTTGGCAGCAGAGGGTCGGGGGATAGTGTTTCATGGGTTGCTGGATCGGCTCGAGAACGCTCGATTGCTGTGTTCGGCTAAAATTGCTATTAATCCACATGACGTTAGCGAGACGCCGGGCAACGTCTTTGCGTTTAAAATTGTCGAGTACTTAGCAGCGGGCGCGCACGTGATCAGCACTCGCATGGGCACGCTCGATCCGGCACTTGAGGGGGGCATCACCTACATGCCGGACAACAAGGCTGAGACCATCGCCACGACACTCAAGCAGGTGATAGAAAGCTGCTCCTACGAGCGCAATGCATCGCGAGCGGCGTTGCAAACTTACGGTCCACAGACCGTTGCGAACTCCTTGGACAATTTGGTTATGGAGTTCGCGTCCAGGAGGAACAACTCGGATGGTGCTAGCGCAGCCTTATCGTCAAGGGGAGCGGGCGCAATTTCCAAGGGATAAGCTAGTAAACTAAGATGAGCGTCGCCCTAGTCAGCGGATCAGCAGGTCTGATCGGTTCGGAAACCTCCAAAAGGTTCCATGCTGAGGGATTTGATATCATCGGAATCGACAATGATATGCGATCCCGCTTTTTCGGTCCGGAGGCTTCGACTGCTATGGCTCGGATGCAGTTACAAAAGTCGTTGAAGAGGTACCGGCACGAGGACATGGACATCTGTGATAACGGGCGGATCGACAGTTTGTTTGGTGCGCTTGGCCGAGATATTAAGGTCGTGATTCACACCGCCGCCCAGCCTTCGCACGATTGGGCTGCGCGCAATCCGCACATGGACTTTCACGTTAACGCGCTTGGCACATTGAACTTGCTGGAGGCGACGCGCCGGCATTGCCCAGAAGCCATCTTCATCTTCACCAGCACTAACAAGGTATATGGTGATACTCCCAACCACCTGCCGCTGGTAGAATTGGAGACTTCTTATGAAATTGATCCCTCTCATCCATATCATTCAGGGATTGACGAAATGATGTCTATCGACCGGAGCAAGCACTCCTTATTTGGTGTTAGCAAACTTGCTGGCGATTTGCTTGTCCAGGAATACGGTCGTTATTTCGGAATGAAAACCGTTTGCTTTCGTGGAGGATGCCTAACTGGCCCAGCGCATGCAGGTGCAGAGTTGCACGGCTTCCTCGCCTACTTAATGAAATGTACGGCGACAGGCCTTGCTTACCGTGTGTTCGGTTACAAGGGTAAGCAGGTGCGGGACAACATTCACAGCCACGATTTGGTTAATGCCTTCTGGGAGTTCTTTAAAGCGCCGCGTTCTGCCGAAGTTTATAACATCGGCGGTGGACGTCATTCCTACTGCTCGATGTTGCAAGCGATTGACGCATGCGAAAAAATCAGCGGTCGAAAGCTGAACTGGAGCTACGTGGAAGACAATCGATTGGGCGACCATGTATGGTGGATCAGTAGTGTCGCGAAGTTCCGGCGGCACTATCCGGAATGGAACTACCAGTACGATTTTGACCGTATTCTCCATGAAATTCAGGATGCTGTTCGGGCGACCCAGTAATCGTTCGTGCTATGCGAGCCCTGTTTTCCCCAACAGGCGACGAGGTTTGGCGGTCAAGTCGGTATTGTACAACGCGCGGATGCTTGAAGCATTTCCTGACTTCGTGGCTGCAATACAGCGCAGGTGTATTACAAGCGGGCAAACGCAGCGCGTTGTTCTCGGTAACGTCTGATATGGAGTGCGTGACTAAAAACACCTGTAATGAGGGTAGGCTTAGGTGGACGTGTTAATTCTCAAGCTAGGTGCTACGGGAGACGTTGTCCGTACGACCCCGTTGTTGAGGAGACTCGACGGGGCGATAAGCTGGATCACCGCAGAGAAGAATCTCGCGCTGCTCGATAGGATCGATCGAGAAGTGCGATGTGTCTCATGGGAAAATCGGAATCGGGTCGCAGATACCGCTTATGATCTGGTGATCAATTTGGAGGATGATCGAGAGTCGAGTTCCTTTTTGAAGCAATTGAAGTTCAAACAACTCTTCGGCGCTCACCTAAACGAAGACGACCGGCTGACTTATACTTCAGATTCGCGCGCCTGGTTCGACCTGAGCTTGATCAGTTCCTATGGCCGGGACGAAGCGGACCGACTTAAGCTTTTGAACCGTCGCACATACCAGGAGTTGATCTTTTCGGGCCTAGGTCTCGAATTTAAAGGCGAGACGTATTATTTGCCGCCGTCGCGAGCAACGGGTCTGCAAGGGGACGTGGCCATTTCATCCACTGCTGGACCGGTCTGGCCAATGAAAAAGTGGGCGTATTACGATGAGCTGAAGCAGGAATTACAAGCAACCGGTTTAAAGGTAAACGTCCTTCAAAATCGACCTAGCTCGCTCGAACATTTGGCCGATGTGCAAGGCCACCGTTGTCTGGTTTCCGGTGATAGTCTGCCCATGCACCTGGCACTCGGCAGCGACGTGCGATGTGTTTCCATTTTCACCTGCACCAGCCCCTGGGAGATATACGGATACGGATTACAAGAAAAGGTCATCTCACCTGTTTTAGAAAAGTTTTTCTATGCACGCGGCTATGACGCGAGTGCAACTACGGCGATCAACGTAGATGAAGTATTCAGTGCCGTGATGAACCAGCTCAACGCCGCCGCACCATCCCCCAAAGCCATGGTGAGCCCACGTAATCAAGCATCACAAGCAACCGTCCCGGCACAAGTTCCGCCGAGCTAAGCGTCGATTGAGAAAGCCAGCATGCCTACGGTTTCGGTTATAATACCTACATTTAATCGGAGTAAGCTCGTTGTAAATGCGATCCAAAGTGTCCTTTGTCAGACCTATCAAGATTATGAGATCATTGTTGTTGACGACGGGTCGACCGACGACACGGAGGAGGCACTCAGGCCGTACATGGATCGAATCCGATATGTGTATCAAGAAAATCTCGGAGCGAGCGCTGCGCAGAACAAGGGAGTACAATTGGCAAGAGGCAAATGGATCTCAATTCTGGCGTCAGACGATTTGTGGCTTCCCACGAAGCTTGAGGCTCAATTGAACGCTGTAGCCAGCCTTGGCAAGGACTTTGGGGCGTGCTTTACAAATTGCGATTTTTTTGGAAACACACATGTCACACCATCTGCGTTTGAACTGGCGGGGTTGCATGAGGAGGTACCATTCGGGCCCCTGGAGGAACCCTTCAAAGTCATTTTAGCGCCGCATGCAGCAATCTACGTTCAGAGCCTACTGGTCTTACGCTCCTTGGTGGAATATCCCAATGGATTTGATGAACGTATAGTCGTGTCAGAAGATACAGATCTGCTGTTCAGGTTAGCGTTCAAAACAAAATTTTGTTTCGTGAACGAACGCCTGGTCAGGATCGATAGGACGCCGTCCCGGGAAGTGGGCCTGATGGAGCTCTTCTCCAGGAGCGATGACCGTGCATTCGGTTCGAGAGAGCACATATTTCAGAAGTGGATTTGCCTACCAGAGAATATGGATACGGAGCTTCGCCAGACGGTTGAGGAAATGCTTAAGCTCCTATACTACCACTGGCTTGTGGCAAAGCTATATCGCTTCCGATACGTGAAGGCCTTTGAGATTGCCAGGAGAATAAAAGCGACAGGAGATACCAACAAGATGATATGTCGGACGCTTGCTTCTCGAGCAAAAAGGAAGATATCTTCACTCATCAATCAGTTCCATAGTAGCTGATACCACATGCGAAGAGGCACACGGCTATAATTACTAAATCTGGGTTGTGCCGATTGAATTCAACAGCTCGAAAGTGCAACGAACTTTTCGACTGGGAGAGGGTCCAACGGGCACTGATGAATATTGAGAGAAGTGAATATTATTCACAAGCGTGCATTTAGCCAAACCAGGACAACAGTTCCAGTGTCAGTAACGGCGGGGATGTATTCGTTAGGGTGACTGGGCCGGAAAGAATCGAAGGAGACCGGCCGAGGAAAGCGACCGACCCGAATGAGAAACATCTTTGCACTGATCACCTCTTGGGCGATCTCAAGGGCCGGACGATTTCCGGAGCTTTTATCACGACCGCGTCCCAGGGAACCCAGTTCCTGTTAAACCTCGCGTTCATCATGGTGCTGGCACGTCTGCTGACACCCAAGGATTTCGGCCTCTATGCCATGGTCACCACAGTCACGGGTTTTCTGTGGATGTTTCAGGATGCCGGCCTCTCGACGGCCACAGTGCAGCGGCAGCAGATTACGCACGCACAGGTGTCCAATCTGTACTGGGTAAACATCGGCGTGGGTGGTGTTACAACCCTGCTTGTCGCTGCCTTGTCGCCGGTAGTCGCGTGGTTCTTTCGCGAACCGCGGCTTGTAGGTATCACGCTCGTGCTCTCAGGTACCTTTCTGTTTGCCAGCTCGACGGTTCAATACATTGCGCTGTTGAACCGGCAGATGCGTTTCGGCGCGATCGCGATCATCAATATTGTTTCCCTCCTTGCCGGTTATCTGACTGGCGTTGGCATGGCTCTTTTGGGATATGGCTACTGGGCTCTGGTCGGCGCCGCTGTAATGCAGGTCGCCCTCAGGCTTGTGCTAGCCTGGTTATTTTCGGGGTGGCGACCTAAATTACCCTCCCGCAACACTCAAACCTGGCATATGTTGACGTTTGGCGCCAATATTACCGCGGGGAGCCTCATATACTCACTCGCCCGTGGCGCGGACAACCTTTTGATTGGCCGGTTTTTTGGTGCCGCGGCGGTAGGTTTGTATTCCAGGGCCTCCATCCTTCTCATCCGGCCGCTGGAACAATTCACCATACCGATCAATGCCGTGTTGGTTCCGGCACTATCGCGACTCCAGACTGAACCTGACCGGTACCGTCGCACATTTCTTCGCGTGTACGAAGCCTTGGCGCTGACAAGCTTCCTGTCCACTGGCCTGCTTCTAGCTCTTGCTCGTCCCTTGACGCTCGTTGTGCTCGGGCCGAAATGGGAACAGGCAGCGCCTATTTTTGCTGGCTTTAGCATTGCGGCGCTTTGCATTCCACTGGCAGGGGCTTCAACCTGGCTGTTCCAGACTCAGGGGCGCGGCAAAGATTGGTTAATTAATAGTGTGCTGGGTTCTTGTATCACGGTTGGCTCGTTTGTTGCCGGTCTCCCGTTTGGTCCTGTCGGGGTGGCCATAGCCTATTCCGTTGCCGGGCTTTTTATCGGCGTGCCCATTCTTTTCTATTTTGCCGGACGGCAGGGACCTGTCACTACGGCAGATTTATGGACCGTGGTCTTTCGCTACCTTCCCCTTTGGATAGTTGTCTGCGGCGTGACATGGCTGGTGCACCTCCTCTTCGTGACCTCCGCCCCGCTAGTACAATTGCTCGTCTGCGCCCCCGTTGGCCTTCTGGCTGGAGCGATCTTAATTTATCTTGTACCTTCAATGCATCGAGTGGCGTTTTCCCTCGTTGATATTCTGCGAGAACTGAAATCCCGTACCAGTTTCTTCGATGCAAAATAGTGTTGCTTCGTCTCGCCCGTTGGCACAGGCGACACCGGTCCGTGCGATGTGGGGCGTGTTTGATCGCAAGGAGCGATGGTCGCTTTCGTGGCGGGGCCGGCTGATCGTCGCTTCCGCTGTGTTGCTAGTCGGCGCTCTGGTTTTCAAAGGCGTTTATCCATTTCTAGCGATAACCCATCGTGCCAATGCAAATATCCTGGTTGTCGAAGGCTGGATACACGAATATGGAATTCGGGCGGCAGTAAAGGAATTTCGAAGTAACCACTATGAACACGTCTTTGCGACGGGCGGACCAGTGGTGGGCTCTGGGGGATACATTAACGATTTCTGCACCTCTGCCAGTGTGGGCGCGGAGCTTTTGAAAAAATGGGGCCTTCCCGATGAGCGCCTGCAGATGGTGCCTTCCCGTGTGATGGATCGCGACAGAACCTACGGGTCGGCCGTTGCGCTGAGAAACTGGTTTCGCGACCACAATATGGCCGTCTCTAGCATCGATGTTGTTACCGAAGATTTACACGCGCGCCGGACTCGCCTCCTCTTTCAGAAAGCCCTTGGTGATAAAGTTGCCGTAGGCGTCATCGCAATTCCAAATCCGGACTATGATGCCAAGCGCTGGTGGCGTTATAGCGCGGGATTAAAGGAAGTCGTAAGCGAAGCAGCCGCCTACGCGTACGCAAGGCTGCTCTTTTATCCTTCGGCCTCTTCACAGGAACAAAAGAGCGCGAGAAACTCGCAAATAACTCGATGATCTATAGTGTAACCAGTTCAATCCCGCAGAGGTCGCTCTGCCGTGGCCCTGCGAGACCGGTCTCGTGAAAGTAATAGGTCCGTGCGCAGTATCACGGTGCTGACGGAGAACATGCAGGCGCGACGACCGAGCGCGGCGGAACGCCCAAAACCGCCTGGCTCAATTCCAGTTCGCTTTAGCTACGGTGGGGAAGCGTCGAAGGCATCTCCGGAACACGACGAAGTTCTGCAAGCGTTGCAGCAGCGACTCTTTGCAACGAAACGGCGCCGCGCTCCGATGCTGAGTAAAGAATTTGCCGCATCTGGCCATTGGGGTTTTCGAAATAAATGACCCCACGAGAAAAATTTCCTTGCCATGGCAATTGATTCGGATATGAAGGCGGGCGGCGTATCGCCAGGAACGATAAGCCGCAACTATGAAGGTGTCGGGAAAAATCCTTCCATTTATCCTTATCTTGAGCGGATTTGCCGGCCCGCGCTGCGGAGCCGCGGTTTGCCATTCCAACGGTAGCGCAGCCAGCGTGCAGGCCTGCCATGATAGTGCGAGTGAAGGTGACACAATCACGATCCCAGCCGGGACATTCACGTGGTCGGCCCATGTTACCATTAGGAAGGGCGTCACGATTCAGGGGCAGACCACAGTCAATTCGGATACTGGGGTCTGCAACGATCAAACTGTACTACTGGACAACCTTAATCCTAATATGCCTGGCGGGGAAGGATACTTCCACTGCAGAGTGAATGCGGGGCAATCACTTCGCATTACTGGCCTTACCTTCAAGGCGGGCACCACGACGAGTAAGTATAATGGAGCAATACGGGTTAGCGGAAACTCAAATCAAGTGCGCCTCGACCACCTGCATTTCACCAATCTTTATCATACCAATTACATTGCCATATACGGCAACATCCGCGGAGTGTCCGATCACGTCGTGGAAGATCATCTACCCGACCAACGGGGGCAGAATAGAACTTTCAACGGTGCAGGCGCAGGGGGTTATGGAGATGAGGTGTGGGCGCAACCGGCCGGCTACGGAGGCCCTGACTTCTTTTTCTTCGAGGATTGGTATGTTAATAACACCGCTGGGTCTTTCTCGACGAGCGGCGGATGGGATGCCGGTACAGGCGGTAAATTCGTAATAAGGCATTGCCATCTCTATAACGTTGAAATCCTTTGCCACGGAACAGAAGGCGCGAGAGCGCGCGGCGGCAGAGCGCAAGAGATTTACAACAATGACTACCATTGGAGCTATTTAACGGGCATGGACGGAATTCGCTCTGGCACATTGGTCGTGCACGACAACACCTACGTTGGCATCGAGCCACAAGGATATGGTTTGCAAACGTATCGCATGATCTTTGGCTACGACCTGACTTGGAAAGGCGCAAACGGGGCAAACACGTGGGATTACAACGTCACAGAGCCGAATGGGACTCACATTGACGGGCATCCACCGTATCTGTTTGAAAGCGGCACGACCACATCGGTCGTCAACGGCACCGACCAGAACGGCAGCATCACTGACACCACGAAAAACTGGACAACAAACCAGTGGGCAACCTACCAGCTACGCCGTCCATCTGACGGAGCGACCTGGCTGATCACTGGGAACACCAATAACAGACTGAATACTCGGCAATGGGGTGACTCTTGTTGCATTCAAAACTGGAGTGTTAATGACACCTACGAGATTCACAAGGTATTGCAGGCGCTAGACCAACCGGGAGCAGGAGCAAGCGACCCAATCAGCGGAGCTAATCCTACCCCAAGATGGCTGCATCAGGTAAGAGAAGGTTGCTACTCGTGGAACAACGTTTATACACCGAATGGTCATCACATAAACTGGAGGCCATCGTCACCCGGTTTACTGGAACACCGCGACTACTTCAGCAACACCCCGCTTCCGGGTTATACGCCTTACACTTACCCCCATCCTTTGGCGAGCGGCGCAGCCAGGGCTGCAGTAGCTGACTTCAACGGCGATAGCAGCCCAGACATTGTAGTTCGGAACGCTCGCACGCATCAAACTGCGATATGGTATCTGCTCAATAATGTTTTGATCGGTGGTGACTTCGGCCCAACTCTTCCCAACGGCTGGAACTTAATAGGGGTGGCGGATTTCAATGACAATAGCCATGCAGATTATGCCTTATTCCATCCCTCTGGCGATTATACAGCGATTGCATATATGTCCGGACCAACACTTGTGGGTGCCGCTTGGGGGCCGATGCTTCCCAATGGGTGGGAATTGGTGGGGACAGCCGACTTTAACGGCGACGGCAAGCCCGATTATGTGCTGTTCAATGCAAGCGCTCGTCAAACAGCGTTATGGTATCTGGACAATAACGTTTTAATTGGTGGCGACTTCGGCCCAACTCTTCCCAACGGCTGGAACCTGATAGGGGTGGCAGATTTCAATCACGATGGCCATCCGGATTATGTTTTATTTCATCCCAATACGGCTCTCACGGCTATTTGGTATTTGTCGGGACCAACACTTGTTGGTGCCGCTTGGGGACCGACCGTTCCCAGCGGCTGGATATTGGTAGCCACAGCCGATTTCAACGGCGACGGCAGCCCGGACTACGCGCTTTACAACGCGGGGACTCGTCAAACAGCGATCTGGTATCTAAACAACAATGTTTATGTTAGTTCCGCCAACGGCCCAACTCTTCCGGCCGGCTGGAGTTTGATCGCGCCGTAAGGTGAGTACTCGACGCTACGCCATGGCCCGATCATAAATTATTGATGCTACAACGGTAAGGGTTCCACTCCGCAGCCTGGTGCCGATGAGATCCGTAGCAGCATTTGTGGTCCTTATTTTGAACTGCTTTTCCCGCGTTTCCGGCGGTTTACCATTTTGAAGAATCGGCGGCGAGCATGCAGCCTTTGTATAAAAGGGCGTTAAACAGGGATGCATCCCGCTCCAACGTTGGAACTTTTACATGGTTACGTTTTTTCGCCTACTCATTATTGTGAATGCGGACGCGGGGAAGTTATCGTAAAGGCGCCGCATTTTCGCACAGCAAGTGGCCGAGCCGCACGTTATGACTCGACCAGGGGATCGCAAATTTGGTAAGCCTGGTTTTGACCGCTGAATTTTGAAATAGTATTTCGGCGGTGAAATTCCAGTGTGGCGAAACGAAGTGACTAAATGATTATACTCGACGAGAAAACACGGGAGATCGCCGACGTGTCAGGAGCGATGAAGCCGCGCATTTTCATGCCGACTGCTCGAGGTTTTAAGAAAAAGGCATTCTACTGCGCTGAATATGAAGCACAGAATGTTCTTTCGGACGTCGCCGATGTCGACCTGATTCATCTTGAGCCGGGTCGCGGATACAAGTTTAAGGAGGCCTGGCTGAGAAGATTGCTGTTTCGGGACGTCACGAGGAAGCTGATATTCGCGAACCCGGGACTGCATAAAGTTCGGCTCACCCAAGAATATGACTTGTTCCTGGTGATGTGTCAGATGGATCATGATTTTCTTGACATCAGCGCCATCGAGGGATGGCAAGATCATTGCAGAACCTCAGTTTGCTGGATTTCGGAGATGTGGGCCGCGCGCATACCCTTGTGCAAATATTGGATTCATTCCCTTCGACGCTTTGATCACATATTTGTGAGTGCCCGGGGCAGTGTTGCCGCACTGTCTGATGCCATTGGCCGGCCTTGTCGATGGCTTCCAGACGCCGTGGACACGCTAAGGTTCACCCCGTATCCGAACCCCCCTGCACGTGTCATTGACGTCTATAGTATTGGCAGGAGAAGAGAGGAAATCCACCGGGCGCTGCTTAAGGCGGCAGGGCGTGGGGACATCTTCTACGTGCATGACACTTTCGTAGGCTCGATGTCCGACGTGCTCGACTATAGGGAACACCGGGATTTCTTGTCGAATATGGCGAAGCGAAGCCGGTTTTTTGTGGTGGCCCCTGCAAAGGTGGGAATTCCGGGAGAGACCGGGGGCCAGGCCGAAGTTGGCGCCCGCTACTATGAAGGAGCATCGGCAGGCGCTGTGCTGATCGGACACGCGCCAGAATGCGAGGCGTTCCGAGAACTATTCCCCTGGCAGGATGCCGTCATCTCCCTGCAGGCCGATGGATCTGATGTTATAAAGGTGCTTTCCAGTCTTGAGGCTGAACCCGAAAGGATTTCCGCCATTAGCCGCAGAAATGCGGCGGAATCCCTGTTGCGACACGATTGGGTCTACCGATGGAAGGAAATACTCAGGGTTGCCGGGATTGAACCCTCGCCCAGAATGGAATCGCGTGAGCAGCGCTTAAGAGACTTGGCTGAACTCTCCCACGCTTGTTGACGACTCCCACCTAAGATGTGGCCCGCTGAAAATGAGGCGGGGGCAGAGGCTGAAAACCCATATATTGAGGTCACGTATGAGGCGTTGAGTGGGGTAAGGACCGTCATGCGGTCCGGCGCCAGACGGCTGTGCCAATGAGCAGTGCTGCCAACCAAAGCAAGATTGCTCTTTTCGGGACATTTGGAACGGGCAATCTGGGCAATGAGTGCACGCTACAAGCGATGTTACTCAACACCCGCAGGCGTGTGCCGAATGCCCAGGTGACGTGCATCTGTGCAAGTCCCGAGGAGACGGCATCGACGTATGGTATCCGTGCTTTGGCAATCCGTGAAATGCCGCTGCGGGCAACGAACAATCGCGCCTGGAGATTGCTGAGAAAGATCTGTGTTGGAATTCCACTAGAGCTGTATAGATGGTTCAGCGTGATCAAAGGGCTGAGGGGCACCCACATGCTCATTATGACAGGAACAGGAATGCTGTCCGATTATGGTATTGGTCCTCTTGGTTTGCACTATGACATACTGAGATGGTCTGTTGTTGCGAAACTGTGCCGGTGCAAGTTGCTCTTTGTGAGTGTTGGAGCCGGTCCCTTACGCCATCCCGTCGCCAGGTTCTTCGTGAAGACAGCCTTGAGGTTGGCGGCCTACCGATCCTACCGAGATAGTTTCTCGAAAGAATACCTCAAAAGCATCGGCTTTGATGCTGATGACGACGCCGTTTATCCCGACTTGGCATTCAGCTTGCCTGAAGGCATGTTTCCCGATGATCAGGATAACGAGCATAAAGATGCCCCGATTGGGGTCGGGCTGATAACCCATTACGTTCAACGTTCGCTCTTAGACGACGTCGAACAGATTTACCGCGAATATACAACGAAGATGGCCAGTTTCATAGGTTGGCTACTTGAACATAATCGTACTGTACGGTTGCTGATAGGCGACGTAGTGTGCGACAGTCGTGTGCGGACAGACCTTAGGACTTTGCTGGAGCAAAGCGGATTGAGTTACGAAAAGTCTAATATCATAGACGAGCCCCCCGACTCTTTTGAAGAGCTGCTTTCACAACTGGCGAGGACGAAAGTGGTGGTTGCTAGTCGATTCCACAATTTGCTTTTGGCTTTGATGCTTGGCAAACCCGCTTTGGCCATTTCGTTTCATGAAAAAGATGATTCGTTGATGACCGCAATGGGCTTACAGGAATTCTGTCAGGATATTGCAAACTTGGACGTTTCCGCATTAATAGAACAATTTATCAGGCTCGAAGAAAATGCGGACCGTGTGCGTCAGGAAATCAGGCGTAAGGCAAAAGACTACCGCAGGGAGTTAGATAAGCAGTACAGTTGTATTTTCGATGAAATCGGATCGGATCTGACACAGGTAACAAAGGGACGGCTTCGCGGTATGGGATTTGGTGACACGAAGCCACCAGGGAGCCAATGAAGCAACCTGCGTCGCGGCACCATGCCCTTGCGCAGCCTCCGGTCGCCGACCTAAAGCGGAAATCTGTGGTGGGAGGTGTCGCTGCCGTCTCGGCGCAGGGTGCGAAATTTGTCGTGCAGACGGCAACGACGATGGTATTGGCGCGGTTGCTTTCGCCGGAAGATTTTGGACTACAGGGAATGGTGATGGTGGTAATCGGTTTTCTCGGGCTTTTCAGGGACGCCGGCTTGGGGATGGCGACGGTTCAACGGCTTGAAGTTACGCACGAACAGACTTCGACCCTATTCTGGATCAACATCGCGTTCGGCGCAATACTGGCTACGCTGTGCGCGGCTCTCGCTCCGGTCCTGGTGGCCTTCTATCACGAGCCTCGCTTGTACTGGATCGCGGTCGTCTCGGGAGCTATGTTTCTGTTCAACGGGCTGTCAGCCCAGCACGGCGCCTTGCTCCAGCGGGGTATGCGATTTGTGACGCAGGCAAAGATCGACGTGCTGTCCCTTGCGGTCGGCTCGGGGACGGGCGTAGTTATGGCATTGCTCGGTTGCCGTTACTGGTCCCTGGTGGGCATGGCACTGGTCAATTCAATCGTTGGCGCCGCCGCCGTCTTGCTTGCTGTCCGCTGGCTCCCTGGCCCTCCATCCCGCCGGTCCGGTATCCGGGGGATGCTCCATTTTGGGGGATTGGCCACCTGTAACAGCTTTGTCGTATTTCTGGCTTGGAACGCTGAAA
>Ga0193713_1000120_pt1 | contig 23805 bp, 25 predicted proteins | sample H3a2metaG_FD_143054 | JGI IMG/M metagenome (GOLD analysis project Ga0193713, IMG submission 143054) | Soil microbial communities from a riparian zone of the East river system, Colorado, United States - H3a2 | ecosystem: Environmental > Terrestrial > Soil > Riparian zone | place: USA: East River... | reverse complement strand
ACTCATCCGTCGTCATGCCGGCATGACGACGGATGAGTTCGCCAAGATCGTCTCCGACTGGCTCGCGACTGCGCGCCATCCGCGCTTCAAGCGCCCTTACACCGAGCTCGTTTACCAGCCGATGCTCGAGCTGCTCGCCTACCTTCGGGCCAACGGCTTCAAGACCTTCATCGCGTCAGGCGGCGGCATCGAGTTCATGCGGCCGTGGACCGAGCGGATCTACGGCGTGCCGCCGGAGCAGGTCATCGGATCGTCGATCAAGACGCGGTTCGAGATGCGCGACGGCACCCCGCTGCTGTTCCGCCTGCCCGATCTCAATTTCATCGACGACAAGACGGGAAAGCCGATCGGAATCAATGAGCACATTGGCCGGCGTCCGATCGCGGCGTTCGGAAACTCCGACGGCGATCTCGAAATGCTGCAATGGACGACGCTCGGCGCCAGTGGCGCGCGGTTCGGCCTGATCGTTCACCACACCGACGCGGAGCGCGAATATGCCTACGACCGCCAATCGCATTTCGGGAAACTCGACGTGGCGCTGGACGCCGCGGCGGTGAACAAGTGGACCGTGGCCGACATGAAGAAGGACTGGAAGCGCATCTTTGCCTTCGACTAACGCCCGAGTTCATAAGGAGACCTAAGGGACTGAAAACCCGAGAGCACGCGAGAGATACAGCCAACAAGGGAGCTGGAGAATACACGTGAACAAAGGCACCTGGCTCGGTTCGTTGGCTACGCTCGTCGCGGTGACGGTTGCGGGCCTGCCCGCCGCCGCGCAGCCGCCGAAGAAGCCCAACATTGTCGTCATTCTAATGGATAATCTGGGTCGCAGTACGACGGCTCCTAAAGCCCTCTCGTTTTGCGCCCACCAGCGAGCCGCTTAAATGAAGCTGTCCACACGGCGATGGCCGTTCATTATCGGTGCTGTGCTAGTCGTCTATCTCGTACTGGCTTACTTCGTGTTGCCTGCGCTTTGGAAGCACCACGAGCACGAACCCGGTCTGGCGACTCTTCCGATGGTGACACGCACCAGCGCCGGCATTCCCGGCGATGCGCTGAACGTCGGGCTTGTTGGTAGCAAGGAAGATATCATCCGCGCCATGCACGAGGCCGAATGGTTTCCGGCCGATCCGATCACGCTACGCTCCAGCATCGACATCATCGGCAGCGTGGTACTTGACCGGCCCTACCACGATGCACCTGTCAGTCCGCTCTACTATGACGGAAAAAAGGAACAGCTCGCCTTCGAAAAGCCGCACGGCAAAAGCGCAGATAAGCGACATCACGTCCGCCTGTGGGTGGTCCTTGAAAAAGGAACGGATGGCCGTCCAGTCTGGCTCGGCTCTATAACGTTCGATCGTGGGGTCGGTTTGAGCCATGACACGGGGCAAGTCACCCATCACATTGGGCCAGACATCGATGCCGAACGTGATCTACTAATGGACGATTTGCGTGCCGCGGGAATGGTCGAGACTTTCTTCCAAATTTCCGGAATTGAGCCGACCCTGCTCGCCCGGAATGGCGAGGGTGATCCCTATTATACAGACGGAGAAATCGACGTTGCCCGTCTTGTCCGTGACGGCGTCAAAAAAACGGAGCCGCCGACAACGTTGCCGCCGCCGAAGCTGATTGCCCTCAAGGACCAAGTTTGGCACGGCATCAGCAATGTAGTAACCCAATGAGGACCGGGGCAACAAGGCATGCGGCTGCCGCTCACCACGCTGGCGCTTCGCGTTATACTGAAAGGTCAGCGATAGGACGGGTAGCGATAGAACGGGTTCGGTATTCAGATTGATCGGACAGACCGATGGAAAATCTGACGCATTATCCCGTGTTGGCGTTCGCGGCAGCCTTTGTCTCTTTGTCGCTCGCCTCAGAGACGGGCGCGTAGTTGCGAAGGCGCTACTCCGGCGTTAGCGACGAGCGGAATGAGGCTCTCAGCGAAAACGGACATGGGACTTTTTGTGGCCAACAAAAGGGTTCGTTTTTGCATAGACAGGGATGGCCGAATGTTATTTGGCTCGGTTGATTTGAGGCACATCCATGCAAATCACCTGGAGGATAGAATGCCGACCTCTGAACTTGTGCCCCTCATGCGAGCCCAAATTGCATATTCGACGATCCTCATAGCGTCCGTGTTAGGTTCGACGCTGATGGCCACAGCACAAACCGGCGAGTTCGCCCTTCAAGTCCCAAGCTCGGTCGTTCACCGCGGCTGGGAGATTCAAGACCAATTGCAGGATGCCCGATCCGGAACGCCCGCCAGATCGGTGAGCCACACCGCCGGAAGCAACGAGGCGTCGAAATCCGCGAAACCAGCAGCAGGTGGCGCCAGATCAAATCTCGGAACCAAAGGCAAACGATAGGAGCCCGGAGCCAGACGCAAGGTAGACGGCTCTTTCGCCGCGAATGCCCGAGTACGATAGCTCGCAGCATTCGGTCGAGGGATCACATCGCGCCCGAAGAGAATATTAAGCAGCCATTTTCAAAAAACTAAACCGTCCCGGCGGTTAGACCGGGACGGTAAGCGACTTATAACAAAAGTGTTTGAACCCCTGTTTGACCGGTTACCCTTGAATCCCGCGCCCCGCACCGAGTAAATCCAAAGCCCCTCCTGCCTGCCCCTCGATTTGTCCCTCGGATCGAATTGCAGCGAAAAACCAACGACAAATGAATATATTGGAAGAATAGTTCGAATCTCTCCGAGCGCGCCATTTGGGGATTTTGCACGACGTCGTTGCCGATCAGCGCGTAAGCGCCGCATCAGGCGGCCGCTAGCCGCATGTGGAACTTGCTGCCCGTCGCCTCGGCACAGCGGGAGAGTGTCCTCGCGCTTGGTAGCGTTTGCCCGCTCCCAAGCCGAGCGATCGTGGACTGGTTGGCGCTTTGACACACGAGGTTCCGGCGCGGCCGTTCGCAGGAGACGTCTTGCGGGCAAGGGTGCAGTCATTCCGAGTCAAAGCGAAATGGACGCGCCGAGCGCCTAGCTGCGCCAGAACCCGTTTTTGGATTGACACTGCACCCGACGTTGCGCCAAAATCTGCGTCAGGGTCCGATACACCCGCCGCCTGCGCCCTCCGGGGATGGTGAACGTATCGAATTCAATCCGTCCCTCGCCATTGGCGAACGGGTCGGCAAGGCAGGCCCCGATCTTTTCCGTTCGCCGATGAAGAGGTGCTCTCATGCGCGATTTCCGCGATGCGAAAGCAATGGCGCGCGCGCTGCGCGACGCCTTGAAAGCAAAGGCTGTCGAAACCACACATGCCGAAACTCTGGAGTTGATCGCGAAGGCATTCGGCTATGAGAACTGGAACATTTTGTCCGCCAAGATCGAAGCCGCCGAACCGGCGACGGGCGATGAACGCACAATTTCGGTCGCTGCACAGAACGAACCGGCGCCACCAAAGACCCTCTACTGCTCGTTTTGCGGCAAGAGTCAGCACGAGGTGCGTAAGCTCATTGCCGGGCCGCCGCCGGTGTTCATCTGCGACGAGTGTGTCGACATTTGCACTGACGTTGTCGAGCCAGACGACGATGTAGAACTCTTTCGGCTGATGAAGGCGAATGACGAGAGCGGGAAGCAAGCCGATCGGGCGCTCTTCGAGTTAGCTCGCGGGACGTCTACGGAAGAGTTAGCGCACTACGTAGAACGCAGCAGGAGAGGCGTGGAGCGTAGTCGTCTCGCCCTGCAAGGTATTCAGCGCAAACTTGCGGTGCCCGACGACGATATGCTGACGCTACCCCACACCCTAAGGGACAAGAGGCGAGAAGATTTGGTCGTAGTGCAGCAAAAGGCTCAGCGCGATCTGACGCGATATGAGCGTGCTCTAAGCATCGCAAGGACCGTGCTTGGTGAGCGCAGGCAGTAGATAGACCTCACTGCCAATTCCGGGCTAGCGTCGAGTTTGCTCCACTTCGGCGGTGGTCCGTTCATGGCACATCACGTCGACCCCAGTCGGGCGCCCCACGACGCGCAGTGCAAAATCGCGGGGCGTCGCAGACTTGTCTGTTGGAGCGCGCGGTCGGTCGCCGCATCATAGCGCCACGGCGAAGCAGTAGTGCCCATCTTCATCGGCCGAGCCCGCCATTTACGCTAGACCACGCTATGAAGGTCCCACAATATCCAACTGCGCGAAGCCGTTCTCGATGATTACCGGAGGTGCGGGTCAGGCGGCTCGTTCGGTCTTGTAGGGACGCACCAGAAGGTCAGCCGGAATTTTCCACGCTTCGCCGACCTTGTGAATCATCTCGACCGTGAGCGCTCGCCGACGCGAAAGAACCTCTGACGCACGCGAGCGCGAGCCCAGAAGTTCTGCCAGCTCGGCCTGGGTATGGCCGAGTTCGTCTATGGCATACCGGAGCACATCGATAGGATCGAAGGTCTCGTCGATCTCGATCGGCCATCGCTTTGCCTCGTAGATTTCGACGAGCGCGAGGAGTACATCAAGCTTGTCGCCCTCCTCCGTACCCTCAAGTGCGCCCCAACAGGCCTCGATCGCTGCGAGCGCTGCGCGGTGATCCTGGTCGGTGCGAATGGGCCGGATGTCCATGTCGTCTCCTTAGAACTGTGACACTGTCAATGCATCGATGCGATCGTATTCCGCGTGGGTGCCGATGAACTTCACGAAGGCGATCTGCCGACGGAAATCGAAGGCGGCCACCAAGCGATAGTTTCCTCCTGCGACCTCAAACCTCACACGCTCGCGGTTCAGCACCTTGGCCTTCGGAGCTGCCTTCTGGACCTCATCGGTTGATGTCCATTGCGCGGCTCTTACGATCGTGTGCCAGCGTTCAAGCGAGACCTTCGCTTCCGGATGCTTGCCCCAGAAGCTGACAAGCACGTTTCGAGCGATGACCCGCATGCTTCAACTCTAGCATGTTCCCAAAACGGGAACAAGCCTAATCGGCGCTGAAAAGCTCCACATCTGGAAGCCGCCGCATGTCTTGCGTAGTGCAAATCGCGCCCAGTCGCAGAGTTGCCGATTGGAGCGCGTGCCGGGCTGCGCCATCATAGCGCTACGGCGAAGCAATAGTGCCTATCTTCATCGGCCGTGGCGCGCCAACCCCACCTTTGTCCCGAACGCAGTGAATATCTCCCTGAGTTATTGATTTTTCTCGTGACAGGCGTTTCCGGCACGTTTTGTCCACGGTCATTTCATCCAATTTGTTGCGATTTCGTTGCGGTGTTCTCACGCAGAACGATGGTCGCTGCGGCCCGGTTTGCCTCAGAAGCACGCATCTTTGGCCGCACGTGTACTGGTGACGGTCACAGGTCCTTTTCGGCGAGTTTGCGAAACTCGTCGGGAACGGAATGAGAGATGCCCAGCGCCACCGATCCGTATCCGATGGCATCCCACCCGAAGCGATCGCGGATCCTGTCGACGGCATGGTCGGCCGCCCCACGTGCCATGCCTTTTTTGGTGCCGGGGCGGTGTGCTTCATCTGCAAGTCCAAGCGGGAGTTCCAGCTCCAAATCCCAGTCCTCCTCGAGATGCGACACCGAAATCGCCAGGAGCGAGATGGTTTTCTCGTAAGGGTGATCCGCGAGGAGTGCGCGCACCAGCTCCTCGGCGAGCTCGGCAAGGATCACGGTCGCGGAGATTGGCGCGTCGAGCGTTACCGAGCGAGTGACTGAGTTCAGGTTGGCGAAGCGAACGCGGACCGTCACGGTTCGCCCCGGCCTGGATTTGGCCCGGAGCCGGCTGCCGATTCGGTCTGCAAGGTGAAGCAAAGTGGGTCGAAAAACTCGCTCTTCGGCAGGCTTCCTGCCAAGCGCCGACTGCGCTCCTGCCGATCGAGCCCGGCGGTGAGTCTTGATTTTCCGTGGATCACGATTCCACGCCAGCGCTGCGAGTTTCTCTCCTGCCGCCGGACCGAGCAACCGCTCGAGCGACCATCCTGGTGTCTTGGCCAGCTGCCCGATCGTTAGCACACCGATCTCGGCCAGCCGTGCCCTCGTGGCCGGACCCACTCCCCACATCAGCTCGACGGGCAGGTGGTGAAGGAATTTCAGTTCAGTGTCGGGATCGACTACCACGAGCCCGTCGGGCTTGGCCACTTGCGAAGCAATTTTTGCCAGATGCTTGGTGCGCGCTACACCGACTGAGATCGGAAGGCCAAGCTCCGCCCGCACGCGTTGGCGGATTGCCCTTGCAATTTCGGCAGGCGGACCGAAGAGATGGGTGCAGCCCGCGACGTCGGCAAAGGCCTCGTCGATGGAAATCCGCTCGACGAGGGGCGTGAAATCGCCGATCACTTTGATGGCGGCGTCGCCCAGCCGTTGGTATTCCTTGAAATGCCCGCTGACAAAGGTGAGTTGCGGACAGAGTTCGCACGCTTGCCGCCCCGGCATACCGCCGCGGACCCCGAAGGCCTTGGCTTCGTAAGAAGCGGCAAGCACAACCCCACCACCGACGGCAACGGGTCTGCCGCGCAACGAGGGGTCAAGCAGCTGCTCCACGGAGGCATAGAAAGCATCCAGGTCCGCATGGAGGATGGTGGCTATCGTTGCCATCCCGACCGTTCGCCCGTGACGTTTCGAAGAGGTTCTCGCTGAGAACATAATGAGAACAACAACGACGAGTGTCAAGCGATCGGTGCATTCAGCCGTGATAGGCAAACAGCTCGATTGGGTCGTTGAAGCCGCGCACCGGATATTCGCCGACGCGTTCGAGATCGAAATCGCTTTCGACGAAGTCGGCGAACGCGCGCGACAGCAGCACCGTTCTCCCCAATTGTTTGGTGAGGGTTTCGAGACGCGAAGCCATGTTGACCGCAGGACCGATGACGGTGAAGTCGAGCCGGGTGCGCGACCCGATATTGCCGTACATGACGTCGCCGACGTGGACGCCGATGCCGTAATTCAGCGGCGCACGGCCGGTTTCGCTGTTCTTTTCGTTCAGGGCAACCATGGCCTGACGGGCCTCGGCCACGGCATGCAGCAGATTTGTGCAGGCTTGAGGATGGCTGAGCGGAAAAATGGCGAGCAGACCGTCGCCGATGAATTTCAGTATTTCCCCGCCGTGTCGCGCAATCGGCTCCGACATCGCGTCGAAATAGCCGTTCAGAAGATCGATGACGTCATCGCGCGGCCAGTTGTCGGAGATCTTGGTGAAATCACGCAGATCGCAGATCATGATGGCGGCGCGTACCGTGGTCCCGCTTCCGCGCCTGGTGGCGCCGGCCAGAATGAGCTCGCCGGCATGCGACCCGACATAGGTTTCGAGCAGCGTTCGGGCCAGCCGGTTCTTGACACGGATTTCGCTGACCAGCGCCAGAACCGGCAACAGTTTCAACAGGCCGGCGATATGCGCGTCGTCGAAACCTCCGGGCCGGTCGGTTGCAAAGGTCACGAGATGCCGCTTGCCGAGCGTATGGTACAACGGCCACGCCACATAGTCGGTCAGGCCTTTCGCCCGCATCTCGTCATAGACGGCGTGCTTGCGGCCCAGCGAGGGATCGCGTTCGAGATTCTCGCGCACCTCGGTGGCACCGTCATGGATTTCGCTGGCGGGACTATCGATGTATTCGGATCGCTCCCTGACATCGTAGTCGACTCTCGCAATCTCGGCCTCGCGCATCCCGTCGGACCACATGAATCTGGCGCCAAGCCACTGCGGATGGTGGATCAGGATATGAAGCGTCGCCCGCTTGACCGGAATGCCCGCTTGCTGGAGGCGGACACACAGTTCGGCGAAGATATTGTCAATGAAGCGCTCATCGCGCGTGCCGTTTGTCAGCCAATGCACAACGTCGCTGTCGGAATGCGCGGCGACGGGTTCGATTTTTGGCGGCGCGTTCATATCTTGCTCCTGAGCAGTGACCTGGATCGACGGTACAGGATATGTCGTGTCCCCACTCGACGGCGTCAATGGAGTCCGCCGCAATCTGCTTGCGCGCATCATGACGCTGGTCGGCGCGATCATGGCGCCGCGCTGGACCTATATCGAACCCTCGATTGCGTTCAAAATCGCGGGTCGTCGCGATCTGGATCGTTGCAACGAGCAGCCGATCGCCACATCATCGCGCCACAGCGAAGCAATAGTGCCCATCTTCATCGACCGTGGCACGCCAGCTCGGAATGCGCTATCGCCGGCAAATGCCGCCGATCGGTCCTGCGCAAGTCCTCGTGATCTGGCGGCCCAGCACGGATCAGTAGATGCCGTCCGAATGAATTTGCCAACACCGGTGCGATCGGCTCAGGAGGAAAACCCATGAAGACTCAGCGACTGCTTGTCGTTCTCACCGTGATCAATCTCGGGCTGCTGGTGTTTCTGTTGGCGCAGACCCGGGTTTACATCGGCTTGCAGGGCGTCCGGGTCTGGACGAATGTCGATGGGTCAGTGCTTCGTGGCCGCGCCCTCGAGATCGTTGACGACCAGGGCAGAACGCGAGCAGCGATCAATCTGCACCCGGCCGATCAAACCCGTTCGTATCCCGAAACGGCGATATTGCGGTTGATCGATCAAAATGGACGGCCTTCCGTGAAGCTCTCAACCTCGGAGCGAGGTGGAGCGCGCGCGCTCGTGAGCGACGCTGAGAATACCTATGTTCAATTGTCTGGGAGCGGGATGACAGCAACGAAAGATGGACGGCGCCAGGCGATGCCGTAGGTGGCGCGTGAGCTCGCCACGGTCCGTTGCGGACCGCGGCTTATCAACAACCGCGGCTTTACCAGGTGTCGTTGCCAAAAAAGCCAAATCGGGGCTGTTGCGCGACCACAACCATTGGAGGGGCAACGCGGGTTTTTGCGACCTTGCGTTTATGTAGCGGTTTCGGCTCCGGCTTGCTTGGTTCGGACGGCTTGAGCTGCGCAAATGCCTGCAGCCCGCGCGCCTGAGCCGAGACTTCGGCCACCGCTGCGGGGGCCGGGGCAGCGGCCTCCGCCTTCGCAACCAACGCGGGAGCGACCGGAGGAACGATCGTCGGCATGTTGGTATCAAAAACAACGCGCTCCGTCCATTTCCGGTCGGAGTTGATCCTGATGACAGATTTGTTGGGGGCCAACTCCGCCACCCTCTCCGCAACCGGCAACTGCGGCAGAACTTCATTCGAGAGAAACAACAGCGCCAGCAGAACTCCGCCGACCAGAAGAAAATATCGCACCACGGGCATTTCAGGTTCGCTCCCTCCGCGCGGGCGCGCGGGCCACACGCTTAACTGGGTATGGCGCGATTGGTTCCTAGGGCTGCCGGGCCCTCGTCACAACGATGTTACCGCCTCCCGGACGGTAACCCTACCTACAGGCGGCTGGCGGTCACCAGCGAGCACTTCGCCTTATTGGCGTTAACATTGACGAAGCCGACATGCATGCGGGCAAAGGTCTTGCGGCTCTTCATGTTGACCGTGTCACGAATGACGCGCGTGCGGTCGGTCAAATGGCTTCCGTCCCTGCGGTTGAAGGCGCAGGTAATCTCGATGTCCTTTACGGCGTAATCATTGCCGTTGCGGAGCGTGAACGTCACCAGCGCTTTCGAACCCAGCCCGCCCCTGCGCCAGGATTGCGATGAAATCTTGAGCCCATCGACGGGAGGAATTTCCGCAGCCGCGGCCGCTTCCGCAGGCGGTGGCGCTTCCACCGGCGTGGCCGCCGTATTGAGCCCGGGGTCCGGTTTGGCGCCGGTGGCGGGCGGTGACGCCGCTTCGGGCGCCGCGGCAGCTGCCAGCTGCAGCGGCTCGGCGGTGTTGCTGGCATCCTCGGAGAGATATGTCCATGCCCCGAACCCGATCATCAGGGTGGCCGTCAACCAGACAAATCCTGACCTTGAGGTTCCGGCCCCGCCTTGCTCAGGCCGGCCTGAAGAAGCGCCGCCAATCCCGGTGAGCTTCGCGAGCCCGCCTAGCCCTGTCACTTCGATGCAATGCAGCCCGGTGTTCATTGTCATGCCATCGAGACGGCGAAACGATTGCCTATTGCACCGCGCAGTAAAAAAGCCGCGCGGGCATTACACCGCACGGCCTTCCACACGACTGCCGATTTCGCGGTTCCGCCGGTTTATCCTACCATCAATCGCTGAAGACGGAAATGGTTGCGTGTGAATGCAACAATCTTGAAATGCAACGCCGAGTTGGGCCCGTCGGCAGGTCGAGGGGGTGGCCATGCGCGAACGCGACCGTTAGAATCGCTGTCCGCGCAGCTGCATGCGCGGACGACCGTGGAGCGTCGCGGCAAGCGAGGCGTAAAAAAACAAGGGGAGAGCAACGATGCCGATCGTCACCTGGGATCATATCCATTTGCGCAGTCCGGATCCGGAGGCGACTGCGGCCTGGCTTGAGGATATCCTCGGCGGCGTCATCATCCGCGGCCCCGGGCGGATCGACGTCAAGCTCGGCGGCGCCAATGTGTTCATCGCGCCGGTGACGGCGGGCGACGGCGTCCACACGCCGCCGGTGACGCCCTATCAGGGGCTCGATCATTTCGGGTTGACGGTGAAGGACATCGATGCGGTGGCCGCCGAGATCAAGGCCAAGGGCGTTGAATTCTCCAAGGAGCCGACGACGATTCGGCCGGGCGTCCGCATCTGCTTCATCCGCGGCCCGCAGGGCATCTCGGTCGAGCTTTTGGAGCGCGACAAGAAATACGCGTGAGAGGCACGGCTAGTACTGACTATGAGAGATCGGTGAGTCGCTTGCTGCCCATGCTTCGAGACGCTCGCGTCGCTCGCTCCTCAGCATGAGGTTGTTGTGTTTCAGCAAGCTAGCCCTCATCCTGAGGAGGCCGCGAAGTGGCCGTCTCGAAGGATGGGCTGCAATACCGATTTGTGATTCCAGGTACTAGGTCATGCTGCCCGGCATGAAGCAGCGGATGGTCAGCCCGAGATAGCCGCGCAACGGCCATACCATGGTCCGGCCGATGCGGTTCGGCTCGGTAATCACGGCTTCGTCGGGCACATCGATCCATTCGCCGTCGAGCCGCACGCGATAGTGTCCGCCTTTCGATTCCCAATCGACATCGGCCAGCGCTGAGCCGTCGGCATCCGAGCAGCACGGGCCCTTGCTGCTTCTGAGACCGTCAAACCATTGCTTCAACGGCGAGTTGGCATAACGGCCATCAAGATCGCGCGCATGCCCGAGATGGGACGCCAGCGCCAGCAGCAGCGCCGCAAAGCCGATCGTCAGCGGCGTCCTCTGACGTCCCGCGCGGCGGGGTTGCGAATTCTCCGGGTATTTATTTCCCCGAACTTCGTCAGTCCATGAGTACGGCGCGTGGCCGCCGAAATCGATCCAGTCGCTCACCTGTCGCCTGCTCCAGCACCCGGCCAGTGCAGGGATGTCCATGCATTTCGTGGGCCAACTCCGGGAAGGCCGATGTCGCTGTCATCTCAGTGTCATAAAGCATGGCTGGGTTCCATAAAATTCGGTCGACGAGGAATGTGCAGCCAACCTGTTGCGTTGACGCTGTGTAGTCTGCTTTGGCATAACAATAGATCGACACCGCTGGGATGGATGTCGTACCCGGGACATCATGAAGAACGGTCTGTATTCGATCCACGTCAGCCTGCAGGACGGTCGGTCAGGCAAGGGCAGCGGTGTGATCATGTTCCGGGATGGCAAAATATTCGGCGGCGATGCCTATCTGTTTTACACTGGCAGCTACACGTCGAAGGGAGATACCTTCAAGGGCGAGGTTCTGGTGCAGCGCCATACCAGCAGTCCCGATGCCAATCCGCTGTTCGGCGGGCCCAGTCCGGTCGGCGTCGGCGTCTCCGGCACCTTCACCGATACGGCGGCTGTCATGGATGGAACGGCTCTGGTGGGCAAGGCCAGCCAGATCTTCAAGGCGACGCTGCGCAAGCTGGCCGATCTCGAATAAGCAAGCCCGAGCGGGATGACTTTTCTTCGAAACGTCGTCCCGCTCTATCTTTCTGTTTGAGCATGATCTTTTCGGAAAACCGGTACCCACTTTTCCGGATCATGCTCCAGGTGACAGGCTATTCCGCGGCCTGCTCCAGCGGCGCGACCCGGGGAAGGATGATCTGGATCCGCGTACCTCCGCCGGGCTCGGAATCGAGGTCGAGCCGGCCGCCGAGACGGTTGGTCACGATACTGTAGACGATATGCAGGCCTAACCCGGTACCGCCCTGATCGCGACGCGTCGTGAAGAACGGATCGAATGCGCGCCGCCGGACGTCGAGGCTCATGCCGCAGCCATTGTCGGAAAAGAGGATTTCGACGTTGTCCTTACCGGACTCCCGAACCTGGATATCGACGGCGCCGGGCTTGCCGTCCGGAAAGGCGTGCGCCACCGAATTGAGGAACAGATTGGTGAGCACCTGGCCGTAGGGCCCGGGATAGGAGTTCATGGTCAGATTGGGCTGGCAGTCGACGCTGAGCGTCAGATGGTGCTTTCGCAAGCCTGGTCGCAGGCTCATCACGACCTGCTCGGTCAGGTCGCCGAGGTCGAAGATGCGCTGGTCCGAGTAGTTCCGGTCGGCGGCGACCTGCTTGAACGACTGGATCAATTCGGCCGCGCGATTGAGATTAGCCACCAGCTGTGAGGCCGCGTCGCGGCTGGTCTCCAGAAACTCATTCAGGCTGGATCGCTTGAGATTGCCGCGCCCGACCTCGTCGGCGAACAATGCCGTCTTGCGCTCCAGCGATGAGGCCACCGTCAGGCTGATGCCGACCGGATTGTTGACTTCGTGGGCGACGCCCGCCACCAGCCGCCCGAGCGCTGCGAGCTTTTCGGCCTCGATCAGCGAATTCTGGGTCTCCCGCAAATTGCGCAACGCGGCTTCAGCCGCATCCTTGGCCTTGCGCATCTCCAATTCGCCGCGCTTGCGCTCGCCAATGTCGAGCGCGACGGTGACGATGTTCTCGATCTCGCCGTCGCTGTCGAGCAGCGGAAGCTTGTTCACCAGCCATTGCCGCATATGGCCCGAGGCGTCCATATATTCCTCTTCGTAGAATCCGAGCCCCCTGCCCGCCGCCAGCACCTGCTTGTCGTTCGCATCGGTCTTCTTCGCGCCGTAGCGCGACATCAGCTCGGATGTGGTGCGACCGATCGCTTCGCCCGGCTCCACGCCGAAGATGCCGGCCATGTAGCGGTTCATCAGCACGTAGCGGAGCTGCTTGTTCTTGACGTTGATCACCGCCGGCACGGTGTCGATCACCTGCTGCAGCAGTCGCCGGCCTTCGGCGATGGCATCCTCGGCGCGCTTCTGATCGGTGATGTCGCGCAGCGTGCCTTCGTAGCGGATGACCTCGCCGGCCTCATTGCGAACCACGGTGGCGCTGTCCGACAGCCAGAGGATCGAGCCGTCGCGGGCGCGCACCTGATATTCGAACTCGCGCACCACGCCGTCGCGCTGCATCAGCGATTGGTACTCGTCGCGGGCCGCCGCATGAACGTAGACCGTCTCCGCAATGTCGCCGATGCCGTTGATCAAATCCTGCGGCGCCTCGTATCCCATGATCCTCGCCAGCGCCGGATTGGCGTTGAGCAGCGCGCCGCCGGGCGTCGTCACATAGATCCCGTCGACCGAGCCCTCGAACAGCTTGCGGTAGCTTTCCTCGGCCAGGCGCTGCTCGGCCAAAGCGTGCACCGCCGCCTCGCGCGCGGCGTCCGCATCGACGAGGGTGCGGCGGAACACTTCGGCGGCACGGGCGATATCGCCGATCTCGTTATTGACGTCGATCGCGGGAATCGAGGTGGCCTTCTCGCCTCCCGCCAGCGCGCGGATCGAGCTTGCGATGTGCGCGAGCGGGCGGACGGTCCGCCGCACCACGAAGAGGGCCGCAAATAGTCCGATAAAGACGCCGGCGGTGCCAAGCGCGATGCTTTGCCATTTTGCTTCGGTCAGCGTCCGCGCAAAATCGCGGGACAGCACATGACCGCGGCGCGCGCTGACCCGTCGCAGCAGTTCGGTGACCTGCCCGATCAGGCGTCCCTCGGAGCCGAGAACCTCCCTGTCGATATCCGCGATCTGACGTTCGCGGACCGATATGGCGATGATGGCCTCGGCGTAGTTGTCGACGGCGGTGCGGAGCCTGGGATTTGCGATCGCCAACGCCCGCATGCTTTGAGCTGCCTGCTCGGCGGCGGACGGATTGTGCGCCAGCAGTGCTGACGCGATACGGCTTTGCGTTTGAAACAATGTCGCCGCGATCACCGGATCGGGGGTGTCCGCGATCGCCGCATCGAACTGTTCGCGCAGCGGCGGCAGCCCGACGATCAGTTCGGCGCGGCGCGTGATCAGCGCCGAGATGCGCTCGATACCGCTGCGATAGGTCGACAGCCGTGCCGTGACGCCGTCGATCATATCCTGCTGCTCGGGGGCCAGCTCCAGGCGGGTCTTCTTCAGAATTTCACTCAGCGAGGCGGCGGCCCCCCCGACCTGGTTGGATTGCGCACCCGGATCGGTCACGAAGTCCCGGGCGGCGAGCCGCAATTCGTTCATCCGGCGATCGATGTCTTCGGCCAGGTCGCCGACGCTCTGCAGCCGCTGCAATTCGGCAAACGTCGAATCGATATGGCGATGGCGATGACGCTGGCGATGCTGGTGATCATGATCACGGCCAGCACCAGCAAAAACCCGCCGAATGTCAGCTGACCGATCGACAGCGAGAACGATCGTATCCTTTGGACGATGGCGGCAATAGGCATGAGTATAGGGACCGGCTCCAGACAATCCTTTTATATACGCCGGAATGAGCCCCAAGGGGAACATAGCCCGCAACATCATGACACCGGCGGCGCAGGCCGGATGGCGCCGGCCGGAAGGCGATCTTAGGGTTACCTCTGGCCGATCACTCAACTGTTCCGGGCTCAATCCGCCGTGATGCCGGCCTCCTTGACGACCTTCGCCCACAACGCGACATCGGCCTTGATGATGTCCGCGAACTGCTGGAGCGGCGCGCTCTTCGGCTCGCATCCGGCGATGTCGAGCTTTTGCTGCACGTCCGCTGTCGCCAGTGCGGCCTCCAGCGCCTTGCTGATGCGTTCGACGATCGGCTGCGGCGTGGCTGCCGGCACCACAACGCCGAACCACGGCGTGACCTGCGCCTCGGGAAAGCCCTGCTCGGCCATGGTCGGCGCATCCGGGAAATATTTCGAGCGGCCATCGTTGACCGCGCCGATGATCCGGATGGCGCCGGTCTGCACCTGCGCCAGCGCCTGGTTGGCCGACAGGAAGGTCGAGGTGATCAGACCGCTCGCGATATCCGGCACCATCTGCGGATAGCCGCGATAGCCGACGGCGGTGACGTCGATCCCGGCCAGCCGCTTGAACAACTCGAACCCGAGATGGCCGGTAGATCCCTTGCCCGGATGGCTGTAGTTCAGCGTGCCCGGTTTCGCCTTCGCCAGCGCCACATACTCGGCCACGTTCGTCACCGGCAACGTCGTGGGCACGATGAAGAAATTCGGTGCCCGGCACACCTGGCCGATCGCGGTGAAATCGCGCACCGGGTCCCAGCGCAGTTTGGCGTCCAGCGCAGGACTTGCGGTGAAGAACGTCGTCACCAATAACCACGTGTAGCCGTCGGGCGCCGAGCGCGCGACTTCCTCGGCGGCGATCGAGCCGTTGGCGCCGGATTTGGATTCGACGATGATCGAGGCGTTCCACTGCGCCGCCATGTTCTGGGCGATGATGCGCACGAACACGTCGGCCACGCTTCCCGGCGAATAGGGAATGACGATGCGCACCGGCCGATTGGGATAGCTCTCCTGCGCAGATCCCGCGCCAGGTGCGGCAACAAGCGCCAACCATGCACCCATGATCACGCCGATGCGTCGTGTGTTCATCGTGTGTCCCCTGCCCTGATCGTTTCTGCCGCGCCTGCGGAGGCGCTTCGGATTTTGCCGACAGGATGCCGATAATCTCTGAGGTCGGCAAGAGCAGCGGCGCGTGGCGCGCCATGCCGGGAACGATGGAATGGTGCAAAGTCCCGATTCAATTTTTCAGTTTATGGACCGTCATTCCGGGGCGCGCCAACGGGTCCGCGCAAAGCGCGGCCCGACGACAGGCTCCGCGCAAGCCCGGAATCCATAACCACGACAGGGAGTATGGATTCCGGGCCTGCGCCAAGTGGCGCATCCACGATGTGCACTTGCACATCGGGGAATGACGGAGTCTACTCCAATTCCAAACACGCATTCGCGATCCCGCGCCGAATGCGCGGATTCGGACTGATGGAGGCGACCGTTACAAATTTTCGAAATGAATCGCGGGATGCAGCATGCCAAGCAACCCGACGACGCTGAAGATCATCAGCCCTAAAACGATTTCAATCATGCTGTTGCGCGTAAGCTGGCGCAGCGCTTTGAGCCGTGGCTCGCTTCCCGGTGGCAACGCAAGCCGGGGCGTCAACCAAAATCGATTAGCCACGGCGATCATCAGCATGGCGGCGAACAGCGTGACTTTCAGCATCAGGAGACGACCGTAATCGGTGATTATCAGTGCATGCAAGGAACCGACCAAAATCCATGCGTTGATGATACCCGTCGCAACGATTGAGCCCACGCTGATGAGGGCCAAGGTCGAAAAACGTTGCGTCGTGCTTAGCGCAACCAAGGCCCATGCGTCAGTCCTGGACAGTCGCGCCGCGGCCAACAGACGTGCTAGCGAAACAAGGCCTCCCATCCACGTCGCCGCGAAGATGAGGTGCAATACATCTGCCGTCAGGTGTAAGATTCCCGCTTCTCCCACGGTGGAACCAGCGTGGCCTGTCCATGCGAGGGCCGCGATCAGGCCGAGCGCCGATATCAGCGCAAGCCCACGCACCCACAGGAGCCGGTCGTACGCCAAACAAGCAGCCAGAATGATTGCCAGCGCGAAGCGAATTTCCGAGACCAATCCGAATTGCGTTTCGTTCACCACGGTCGACATTACATCTGCTGTCAGAGCATCGCCGAACGGGAGACCACTCATAGCCGCCGCTTGCAATAGAACCCAGAACCCGCCGGATACTGCGGCGATTGCGAGGCTTATCCATGCAGCGCGACGGGTTTGCAGCCACACAATGATGGCTGCTTCCGAAGACCGCAAAATGGGCGCCGCCACCACCGTCCAGAACACAAGACATCCGGCTAGTATCGCGGAGGCGGTGAAATGCACTGCGCGAACGACGATCAGCGAATAATGCACGTCGTTCCCAACCGAATCCATTGGGGAGGTCCCGCGCGGCTTTACTTGCCGACCTGAAACGAGAAGCTACCGTCGGTGGTGTGCGTGTCCACCGACAAGACCCGCCACGTGACATGGTACGTTCCCGCCCCTCCGGGGCGCACCGCGATCGTCATCTGACTGCCGCTGACGCGGGCCTTGCCCGTATCGACGCGCTGACCCGCAGAGTTGGTGACGGTAATTGTGCTGAACGCGGGCTCCAATTTTTGGGTGAACCATAGTGTCACCTCACGAGGTGCAGCTGCGACGGTGTTGCCGACGCGCGGTTCGGCGTGATCGAGAAAAGCGTGTGCGGATGCTTCTCCTGTCGCCAGCAAAACCAGCAGAGGGATTGCAAGGACGATGGCTGAATTGGGCATGATCAGTTCCTCGGAAACGGGCTTGCGGGCTGGACGGCGGGGCCGAAGATCGGTTTGCCGATCCCACGCGGATCGATATCGTCGAGGTAGAAGTGCAATTGCGCGATCACGCCGACATTCGTCCCGCTCTGCCGGTTAATCGGAATGAGCGCTTCAACGCCTACCTGAAACGTATTTCCGACCCAGAGAAATCCCGGATTGATGGTCCCGGTGGTCATTGTCCCGGAGGTGAAAGTATTGGAGACCGGCGTCTGCATCGTCGCTTCAACCAGCGGAATGAACCGATTGAAAAAATCCGGCAGGCCGAGGTCGTAAACTGCTGATTTGAGATAGGGCATGCTGTATTGGACCGTCCCGCCCCAGTTCAAAACTCGCGGATTGAATTCAGTGTCGATCGTTGGATCGCCGGTATCTGGATCAACTCCAAAAGTAGTAGTCGAGCGCCGGCCCGGGATCGCATAGCCAACCTGTCCAGTAATGGCGACCGGCCGAATCCAGGACAATGTATCCGGAAGATCGCCGAAGCCTTTGCCGACATACAGGGTCGGCGTGTAGACATTGAACGGCTCCGCACCAACGCTTTCAGCGCCTGTCCTGCCCCATTCGACGCTGAGACCGACCGACATCACGAACTCGTGCACCGGGTCCTTGAACAGACGATATTTGAGCGTCGTCTCCAGATTCTGAAATCCGTTCGCGCCGAACCCGGTCGGCCCGCCGGGAGCGCTGAAATGGCTGTGCGTCACGCCGAACTCGACTGCGAATGCCTCGGTGATCCGCTTGGAAAACTCGCCTGAAATATCGCGTTGCTTGAAGGAAGGATCGTCGCCGGTCTTAAAACTGGACACGGTGGGAAAGCTTAGCTCATCGTTCACGCCGGGATCGTCGATGCCGAGTGTTGCTGGAAAGAAGCGGTTGCCGACGATTTCGTGAGCGACACCTTCGCCCAAAGGAACGAGCGCAATCGCGAGCCCCGGGAGGCCCGCACGGATAAGACGGATAAACATGGGAAATCTCTCTGCTGTCGTTAAAACATGGATGAATCGACGGCCTCGATCGGGCCGCCCAAACCTCATGTCAGCAACGGAGGACCTCGCGCCTGTTTTCCGATGAACCCGGCGGCGGCGGGAATTGGATTGTCGATAACGGCCCATCTGATCGAAACGCTGGCACCCTGTACAACCCATCCAACCGCGATCGGCGGAGCATCAAGGAAGGCCAGCCCGCCATGAACGCACCACTGGCAATCGATATCGTGGTCATGGGGACCGGAAGGGACGCCCCCGTCAACCGGAAAAGTGGCGCCGTTGCTGGCTAGGCAGAGTTCAAAAAATGGCTTCCCGTCGAGACTGTGCGAATTAGCCGGACTTGCGAGGAGTGGTGCGAGAACCGTTTGCAGCCCCAAAGCATAGGCGGCGATCAAGGCGATCATCCGCCTTGGCAATAGCCCGCGCTGCCCTCTCGCAAAGATGCCCACGTTATGCCCGACCGACTTGGAAGGTCCACTACCAGCGAAAACGCCGATCTAATCGCGGGGCGCAACTTAACATTCCGGCCGGAATGGGATAGGGCGAAAATGTCACTTGGCGAAAGGAATAATCTCAATTCCGCAAGTTTGATGCGCCTTGCGGTGCGGCCGGGATGACTGGACACACCTGACGGCGCGGCACGATGAAAGCAGGGACCGCTTCGGGTCGCGCGAGAAAGGCCCCGCTCGGGTTGAAGAGGCGGAGCCCTCCTGCGCCGCGCCAAGATTCGGCTCAACGCGTCGCATCGGTTGCCACGGAAACTCAAGACAGCTTCGCTTTATCGAGAAATGGTCTCCAGGAGAGCGCCTCACTGCTGGCATTGTCAAAATGTCCTTCCTCCAGAAGCTTGCCTACACATCTGAAGTATTCACAAAGGAATGACGCATCCGGCAATTGGTACACGTGCTCATTCGGTGCCCACAAACCAAATTTCCTTGCGGAGGTAAATGCAGACAGGATTGCAGGTTGAAGATCACTCACATCGTCCGGCCATCCTGACGACGTAGTCCGGGTTTTGATGCTATCTGAAAGACTGTGAAATTTTGAGCCGAGGCTTCGGAGCTCGTAAGCTTTTTTTTCGTCCGACTTCCGGTTTAACCATTCCAACGAGACGCCAATTACGATTCCGGTCAAAAAGACCAGCACAAATTTAAACCAACGCTGTTGGCCCAGCACGCGGAGGTTGTTGAAAACGGTCGTGGCCATGGCGTTACGAAAAGCCGTCGTGGCCATACCGTTAGGATCGAAGAAGACGTTTTCCTCCAGCCATTTTTCGAGGATAGGCGTGATCAGTGGGATCAGCAGAAGACCCCAAATCCCAAACAGAAACTGTTTAAGCCCTTTGGACATGGAGCCTTGTTGTTTAGCCCACTGACACAGCCATCCAGCCGAACTGCTGCGCGCATGGCCTCAGAGAGCGGTCCTAATAAACATCGAGGTCACGCGCGATGACGACCTTGCCACCATAGCGCGATTGCACTTCCGCGAGCAGCTCTTCGGGCGAGCAGTTCGCGGCGTCGATTTGAAAATTGGCGTTGACCCGCGGCCGGAGCGAAATCGACAGCTTCTCCGAAGACTGTTTCTCAACGGAAACCAGGCTGTGGTCACAGTTGTGGACCCGACAGGTTCAGCTCACGCTCTGCCCGGAAAACATTACTATAGAGGTTTGCTATCCAGTAGCGCCCGCGCGACGTGACATTGAGATAGCGTATCGCCGTCTGAATTTGCGGAGCGACGTTGTTCCAATAGAACTGCGGATATTTGTAAACCACGTCTGCCGGCGTATCGTAGCCGAGCGTTTTGTTCAGGCCGATCTCTTCAAATTCGTAGAACAGCGCATTTGCCTTTCTCAGATAGTTGGGATCACCGAGTTGACCGATAAGATCGGCAGCGCGCAGCAACAAACCCTCCTCCTCGATCAGGTCGTCATCGTTCGACGACGATGTATAAGGAAAGCGCGTGTATTCGATGGCTCGGGCAATTCGGCCGGCGTCAACTTCCTCGGCGCCGTCGAGGCGCTCGGAGACGAACAACTTTGAGCGGTCCACATGATAGGGTGCGAGCGCGGCATCGGACGACCCTCGCGGCAGACGAACCGTGCGACCGCTGAGATCCGCGACATAGGACTCGTTGTCATCTCCTTGCAAAATTCCGCGAACGTATCCGATGTCATGGGTGAGGCACGCCGCAATGAAATTCGCATAATCGCGTGCGGTGGTGTGCCGCAACATATGTCGTCCCATCAGGATGTCGTGCCCGGCAAGGGTAACAAGCATTGAGTGCTCAATGTTATGATACAGGGCGTCGCTGTTACCAATGCACTCCAATGTCAGTCCGGCTGCGAAAGGAAGAACTTCAGCCAGGCGGGCATGTGAAGAGCCAAACCGACTCCTGGTTTCCGAAGTCAGGAACGATCCTAAAGCCTGCGCTATCAGTTCCGGAATTGTGAGCATGTGAACACCCATCTCAGCTGAGCACCGCGGTGTGGCAAAACTCCTTCGTCGGCGCCCGATGATAGCACACCGCTCCTCTCTGCGGCGGCGAATGTCACCGCACTTTTCGGACGTGACACCGCATCCCTCCCCGCGTCCGGCCCTAATCGATCGCGACAGTCAAGATGTGGGCGTGATCGCACTTGCGGCAATCGAATGTCCGGATCGGTCTGCGGTGAGATTCAAATCAACTTTCATTCTGGCGGTCCGTGCCTCCGCTCTATCCCCAGCCTGACGCCGGCTGCAATGAGCGCAAGGGCTTCGATCCATCGCACCCACTGCGCCGAGTTTACGATCGTCCCTGTGGGGAGCTGCTGCTCACGACCGTCGGCACCAGCGACGCGCGGCGCCTTTGCCCTCTGGACATGAACCTGCTGCAATGTCCAAACTCGCCTGGCACAGAGGAGCTATCCCGATGACTATTATCGATTCCCAGGTCCATGCCTATGAGGCGAACACTCCGAAGCGACCTTGGCACAGTGTGCCGAACTGGCCCGATCACGTCACGGGTGACGAGATGGTGGCGGCGATGGACAAAGTCGGTGTCGACGGCGCGATCTTCATCTCCGCCTTTTCCATGTACCGCTACGACGCCAGCTATGCCGTCGAAGTGCAACGGGCCCATCCCGGCCGGTTCGCCATCGTCAAGCCGGTCGACCCGGACGATCCTGACGTGGCCGATGTCGTCGCCGACTGGAAGAGTATGCCCGGCACGGTCGGAATCCGCATCATGCTGACCAAGGAGGCCAAGCGCGCGCCTGATGACCCGGGCCTCGACCGGATCGCGCGCGCGGCTGTTCACCACGACTTTCCGGTCAACATCCTGTGCTGGGACAACCTGGACGCGGGCACCGCGCTAATCGATCGCCATCCCGACACGCGATTCATCATCGACCATCTGGGAATCCTGCAGCCGCGCGTACCGCCCGCGCCGCCGCAGCCCTGGACCGACCTGTCGATGGTGCTGGAACTCGCCAGGCGCCCGAACACAGTGATCAAGGTCAGCGGCGCCTGCACGCTGTCCCGCGAGCCGTATCCTTTCCCGGACATCTGGGATCCGCTTGCCCGCATATTTGATACCTGGGGTTTCGACCGCTGCTTGTGGGGCACGGACTGGACGCGCGCGTTCGCAGTCGTCAACTACGAGCAGGCCGTCGAGCCCTTCCTTAAGGCTGGCCGCCTCAGCGACACTGAGCGGGCAATGCTGATGGGCGGTGCCTGCGCCAAGGCTTATGGCTGGTCACCGAAGAAAGGTTAGCACCATGGGCGACTCTGGCTTCTCGCAGCGCAAAACTAAACCATAGCGCCCCATTTCGCTGCTCGCAGGTTCTTCTCAACCCGCATGACGCCCGCGAATCTGCGTCATTGACTCGCGTGAAGCATCTGCAGCTCGGCAATGCGTTTGTCGGCGCGGCGGAGCCGCCGACAAAGCTCGCGGTTGATATTCTGCGTCACCATCACATACCCATGGATGTCGGCCTTGTAGCACCTGTAGAGTTCCCGGGCCGCGAGCTCGTACAGCACGGTTGGGCTCTCCGCGACGACGGTGGCTGATCGGTTCTGCATTTCGAGAAGCGTCATTTCGCCGAAAAAATCACCAGGCTCGAGACCTGCCATGCGAATTACGCGCCCGGAATCCGTCAGCTTGCTCACCACCAACTCGCCGGAGTGAACAATGAACATTGAGCGCCCCGGTTCTCCTTCCGCTACGACAGTGGCACCGACGTCGAAGCGGCGCTCGACCAGCATTGAGACCAGGAGATCGAGGCTTGCGTCTGAGAGGCCACCGAAGAAAGGTGTGGCGAGCAGGAACGCTTTCAGATCGGGGGAACTGACAGCCATCGAGCTAATATACTCCCGCTCCCAGCGGCGGCAAGCGGGCCAAGCCGGGACGTACCTACGATAAATACTTGCGCGGGGGTGTCGGAGCGAACGCTCGGTCGAGTCCATCGGGCAGCGCGCAGCCGGCGAGCCGCTCATGGCGATCGTTTCGCTGCACAGCCAGCGCATCACCGTCGCTGCATCAGCGGCTGATCAAGCGGCCTTGATGTTGCTGAGGAAGGATTCGACCTGGCCTCGCATCGTCTCGGACTGCCTGGACAACTCGCCGGATGCCTGGAGGACCTGATGGGCTGCGGCGCCGGTATCGCCGGCGGCCTGCTGAACGCCGGCAACGTTGGACGAGATTTCACCGGTGCCGAGAGCCGCTTGCTGCACGTTGCGCGCAATCTCCTGCGTAGCCGAGCCCTGTTCTTCCACGGCACTGGCAATCGCGGAGGCGATCTCGTTGATTTCATTGATCGTCGCCGTGATCCCCTTTATGGCGGCTACGGCGTCACTGGATGAAGTCTGGATCGACGAAACTTGAGCGCTGATTTGATCCGTTGCCTTCGCGGTTTGCTCGGCGAGACTCTTGACCTCGGCTGCCACTACCGCGAAGCCCCTGCCGGCCTCGCCAGCGCGTGCCGCTTCGATCGTGGCGTTGAGCGCGAGAAGGTTGGTCTGGCTTGCAATGTCGCTGATAAGCTTGACGACATCGCCAATGCTGGCAGCGTCATTGAACAGGCCCTGGACCGTCGTATTGGTGCGATCGGCCTCCGCAACGGCTTTCTGCGTGATCGCGGCCGATTGCGCTACCTGACGGCTGATTTCGTTGACGGAACTGGCTAATTCCTCCGACGCGGCTGCAACAGTTTGCACGTTCGTTGAAGCCTCTTCAGTCGCGGCGGCCACCGCCGTGGCCTGATTGCTGGTTTCTTCGGCGGTCGCCGTCATCGACGATGCCGTCGCCTGCAGTTCG
>Ga0193713_1000119_pt1 | contig 23860 bp, 25 predicted proteins | sample H3a2metaG_FD_143054 | JGI IMG/M metagenome (GOLD analysis project Ga0193713, IMG submission 143054) | Soil microbial communities from a riparian zone of the East river system, Colorado, United States - H3a2 | ecosystem: Environmental > Terrestrial > Soil > Riparian zone | place: USA: East River... | reverse complement strand
CCCTGGCGCTCGAGATCGCCGCGCGCGCCTACGTGCTCGAGGAGGGCCGCATCGCCGCCGAGGGCCGGCCGGAGGAGCTGCTCGTGCAGCCGCACATCCGCCGCGCCTACCTCGGATGAGGTGCTAGTATTTGCGAGAGGATGATCGAAAGAGGAGAACGCCGATGCCCTTCGTGAAAGTCACCGACCTCGCCTATGGGCGGCTGCAGTCGCCCAGCTTGGATGAAGCCGAGGAATTCCTCACCAACTTCGGCATGGTCCGCTCCGAGCGGACCCCGAACGCGCTCTACATGCGCGGCACCGATCCCGCCCACCACCTGCACGTAACCCACCTCGGGCCGTCGAAATTCATCGGCCTCGCATTCTTCGTCGAGAGCGAGGCCGACCTGAAAAAGTTCGCCAAGGCGCCCGGCGCTTCCGGCATCGAGAACCTCGACGAACCCGGCGGCGGCAAGCGCGTGCGCATCGACGACCCTCACGGCTACCAGATGGAAGTGATCTGCGGCATGAAGAAGCTCAAGCGCCTGCCGACGCGCAAGAACGTGCTCAACTGGGGCGACAAGAAACTGCGGCGCGCGGGCGAGCTGATGCGCCTGGATCGCGGGCCTTCGCAGGTGAAGCGCATCGCCCACGGCGTCATCATGACTCAGAACGCAAGCGAGAGAACCAAGTGGTACCGCGAGATGTTCGGCTTTCTCTGCTCGGACGACGTCTACGCCGGCCCCAAGGACAACATCATCGCATCGTTCAACCGCTGCGACCGCGGCAAGACCTTCGTCGATCACCACGTATTCCTGTGCCTCGAGGGACCGAAGACGGGGCTGAATCACCTCTCTTTCGAAGTGCAGAGCATCGACGACGTCATGCTCGGCCACGAGTATTTGCGCGAAACCGGCAAGTACCAGCATGTATGGGGCATCGGGCGGCACGTCCTCGGCAGCCAGATCTACGACTACTGGAAGGATCCGTGGGGCCGGGTGCACGAGCACTGGACCGACACCGACGTGCTCAATTCGCGCCATCGCCCCAAGCTGCTTCCGGCGGAGGAAGGATTGCGCTCGCAGTGGGGCGAGCCGGTGCCGCAGGAATTCATCACCCACGCGATCCCGTAGCGCGCCCGAACCATGAAAGCCCTCGTCATCCGCGAATTCGGGCCGCCCGAGGTGATGCGGCTCGAAGAAGTGCCGACTCCCGTGCCGGAGGCGGGCGAGGTGCTCATCGAGGTCCATGCGGTGTCTGTGAACCGCACGCTCGATCTCGTCGTGAGATCCGGCGCGTACGCCGTGCCGGTCAAGCTCCCGCACGTGCTCGGCGTCGATCCGTCCGGCGTCGTCGCCGCGGTCGGCCCGGGCGTCACCGCGCGCAAGCCCGGCGATCGCGTCGTGACGCTGCAGTTCGTGCGGCCGCCGGCTGCGAACTCGTTTCCCGTCGTGCTCGGCCTGCACGTCTGGGGAGGGTATGCGCAGTACGTGAAAGTCCCGGTCGCGTGCACGCATCCGATTCCCGACGGCGTCGATTTCCCGGTCGCGACGGTGGTCGCGCGCCACGCGCCGGTCGCCTTCAGCTTGCTGCGCGACATCGCGGGACTGAAATCCGGCGACTGGGTGCTCGTGATGGGCGCGTCGGGGGGCCTGGGAAGCGCCGGCATCCAGGTCGCGAAATACCTCGGCGCGAAAGTCATCGCCGCGGCCGGCGCGGACGAGCGCGTCAAGGCGGCCATTGCGCTCGGCGCCGATGCCGGCGTCAACTACCGCAAGCAGAACCTGACCGAGGAAGCGATGCGCATCACTGAAAAGCGCGGGGTCGACGTCGTGTTCGAGAACATCGGCGACCCCGATCTCTTTCCCAGGGCCTTCGCGGCGCTCACGCGCGGCGGCCGCCTCATCACCGCGGGCGGCCACGGCGGCGGCACCGTGCCGCTCGACGTGAAGCAGCTCTATCTGAACCAGAACACGATCATCGGGTCGTTCGGGCGGATCATGCCCGCGGACGTGGAACTCGGCCTGCGCGCCGCGGCCGAAGGCCGCTACCGCGTGCTCATCGACCGCATCCTGCCGCTCGCCGAAGCGGCGAAGGCGCACCGCCTCGTCGACGCGCGCTCGGGCGTCGGCAAGGTCATTCTGCAGCCCACCTTGTCATGAAGCGCAGCACCGAGCGTTTTCTCACCACCCACACCGGCAGCCTGCCGCGCCCGGAAGATCTCGTGCGCATGATGTACGCCAAGGAGGAGGGCGTGCCGGTCGATCACAAGGCGCTCGGCGCGCGCATTCGCTCCGCGGTAGAAGAGGTCGTGCACAAGCAGGCCGGGGAAGGCGTCGATATCGTCAACGACGGCGAGATGTCGAAGCCCAGCTACGCCACCTACGTCAAGGACCGCCTCGACGGTTTCGGCGGCACCGGCAACACTTTCGTCTACCAGGACCTGGTCGAGTTCCCGAACCTCGCCAAGCGCGTGTTCGGCGACCCGGGGCGCTCGCGCAGGAAGACGCCGGGTTGTAACGCGCCGATCAGCGTGCGCGACGCTCAGGCCGCGCGCGACGACGCCGACAACCTCAAGGCGGCAGCCGCGAAAGTGAACGTGCAGGAGACGTTCATGAGCGCCGCCTCGCCCGGCGTGATCGGGCTTTTTTTCCGGAACGACCACTACCCCAGCCAGGAAGACTATCTTTTCGCCATCGCCGATGCGATGCGCCAGGAATACGAAACGGTTGCAAAGGCCGGCGTCGTCCTGCAGATCGATTGCCCGGACCTCGCCATGGGCCGGCACATCCAGTACGCGAGCCTCTCCCTGGAAGAGTTCCGCAAGAAGGCGCGGCTGCACATCGAAGCGCTCAACCGCGCCACCGCGAACATCGCACCCGAGCAGCTGCGCATGCACCTGTGCTGGGGCAACTACGAAGGCCCGCACCACTGCGACGTGCCGCTCGCCGACATCATAGACGTCGTCTTCACCGCGCGGCCAAGCGGAATTTCGTTCGAAGCCGCCAATCCCCGCCATGCCCACGAATGGAAAGTGTTCGAAACGGTGAAGCTGCCCGAGGGCAAAGTTCTCATTCCAGGAGTGCTCGAATCGAAAACCAACTTCATCGAGCATCCGGAGCTGATCGCGCAGCGGATCGGGCGCTACGCGAAATTGGTCGGTCGCGAGAACGTCATCGCGGGCAGCGACTGCGGCTACGGGACCTGGGTCGGCCAGGCGGCGGTGGACGCGGACGTGGTGTGGGCGAAGATGGGGGCGATGGCCGAAGGGGCGAGAATCGCCTCGAAGGAGTTCTGGCCGAAGCGGTGATCCGGGCGATGGCGCTACTTCGGCTGCGGCCTCGCAGCCTGCAGTACCGCGCGGCGCTCAAGACTGTCCTTGGGCCACAGCTCGCTCGCCTTGTAGTATTCGGCAAAAGCCGGCATGTCCGGCGGAAGCACGACCCAGGGTTGCTTCGACGCGGTAAAGATGTGAATGTCGGGCGGCAAGCGGTCGGGTTCGTCGAGCGTTCCGACGCGGACGAAGCGAACCGCGTCACCGCCTCCCGCGTAGTTGCTCCAGACGGCGATGTGGCACTTCGGGCAGCGGGCGATCTTCTGGCCTTTGCCGCTGTTGGACGGTGTATTGACGATCTCGACCTCGCCTTCGAGCAACTGCACGCGGTCGGCTTCGATCATCGCGTTCAGGGCGAAGGAAGCTCCGGCCTCGCGCTGGCACCAGCGGCAATGACAGCAGTGAACGACCATGGGCTTCGACGTCATGCGATAGCGCAGTTGGCGACACGTGCACCCGCCGTCGTAGAACGCGGGGCCGGGCGCCGGTCCGCTACCCATGTTCCCTGCCCTTGAACACCCACATCGAAGCGGTTTTGCCCGCGCGCGTGAACCCGCATTTGCGGTAGAAAGAGACCGCCTTCGCTTCGGCGATCAGGATGTGCTGGTGAAATCCGCGATATCGCTTCATCAGCCGCTTCATCAGCTGCCGTCCAATGCCGCGGCGCTGGAACTCGGGCGCCACCAGGAAATGCGGGTAGTACACGACCAGGCTTCCGTCCGAAATCGCGTTTCCCAGGCCCACGAGCGAGCCCTCGACCCAGGCGGTGACGACGGAATGCGAGCGCTCGAGCGCGCGCATGAGATGAACCGGTTTATCGGCAGCAGACCACTGGACGGAGCGGTACAGATTCAGCACCTGCGCTTTCGGCAGAGACTTCGTCGATCGGTAACGCACCCGCACCGCGCTGTCTCTTTTCGACCTTTGGCTGGGCATGGCTACTCGCCGCTCATGGTGATGTGGCCGGGCTGGCTCTTGACGCGCGCTAGCCATGCCTCCACGGCGGGAAAGCGCGAAAGCTCGAAGCCTCCTTCATGCGCGACATGCGTGTAGGCATAGAGCCCGATGTCGGCGATCGTGTACTGCTCGGCCACGAAGAACCGGCGGCCGGCCAGGTGCTTCTCCATGACCTCGAGCGCGGCGTACCCCGGGCTCATCTTCTCCTGGAGCCTGGGCTCGTGTTTCTCCGGGCGCCCGAGGTAACGAATGATGTAGCGCGCGACCGCGATGTAGGGCTCGTGGCTGTACTGCTCGAAGAAGAGCCATTGCAGGACCTGCGCGCGATGGAGCCGCTCCGAAGGCAGGAAGGGCGTTCCCTCCGCCAGATAGTGGAGGATGGCATCGGACTCCGGCAGATAAACCCCTTCCTCGATCTCGAGAAGAGGAATCTTGCCGTTCGGGTTCTTCGAGAGAAAAGCCGGCGTCCGGGTCTGCTTCTCGAGAATGTTCATGTGCACCCACTCGTGCGGCAGCCCCAACTGGGCCAGCAGCAGCTTGACCTTGTAGCAGTTCCCCGACTGCAGATCGCCGTAGACCTTCAAGGGGCAGTCGGCTCTAGAGGGGTATCTACTCGCGGTACGACGGGTCGATGGCGTCGAGTTTCCTGATCAGCGCCGGCCATTCGAGGATGCCGAGCTTGCGGCGCACGCCCGGTTGATAGAGGTGCGATGCTTCTTCGATGATCTCGCGCGGCGGCAGCGAGATCTCGGTGTTGCAGGAGAGCGTCGCCACCTGGAGCTGGCAGGCGCGTTCCAGGCGGAAGATGTTGTCGAACGCCTGGGGAATGCTCGCGCCGACGACCAGGAGGCCGTGGTTCCTCAGGATCATCGCTTCGCGGTTGCCCAGGTCGCGCACCAGGCTCGCCTGCTCCTCCATGTCGATCGCGACGCCTTCGTAGTCGTGGTAGCCGATATCGATGAAGCGCATCGCGGTCTGCGCGAAGGGCATCAGCCCGGCTTTCATCGCCGAGACCGCCATGCCGGCGATGGTGTGGGTGTGTATGACGCAGTCCACTTCGTGCCGCGCGCGGTGGATCGCGCTGTGGATCACGAAGCCCGCCTTGTTGATGTCGTACTCGGTCGGGTTGAAGAGCACCTTGCCGTCCAGGTCGAGCTTGATGAAGCACGAGGCGTGCATCTGCTCGTAGAGCATCCCGTAGGGATTGATGAGGAAGGCGTTGTCCTCGCCCGGCACGCGGGTCGAAATGTGGTTGGCGATCATCTCATCCATGCCGTAGAGATGGACGAGGCGGTAGGCGGCGGCGAGATCGACGCGCTTCGCCCACTCGGCCGCGCTGACCTGCTCCTTGACCGATTTCTGCTTCTTGATGCGTGTGACGCTCATGTCATGCTCCAGGTGCGTGAGTCCGGTGCCGCATAGTTTAACTCCGACCACCCGCTCGCGGGCGTACCCTTTGATTTCGGTAAAACGCCCCGCAAGTCCGCATCGTTCACGAATGAAAAACCGGGTCCGTCCCCGGTTTTCACCGGCCTATTGCATTATTAACCTAAATGGGTTAATATTGGGCCGTGAACCTCGACCACACGCTGATCGCCCTCGCGGATCCCACCCGCAGAGCCATCCTGCAGCGCCTCTCGCGGGGCGAGGCGCGCGTGACGGAGCTTGCGGCTCCGTTCGACATCTCGCTCAATTCCGTCTCCAAGCACATCCGCATCCTCGAGCGCGCCGAGCTGGTGCGCCGTCGCGTGTCGGGGCGGGAGCATTTCCTCACCTTCAATCCCGCACCGATGGAGAGCGCCGTGGAATGGATGGAACGTCACCGCATCTTCTGGACCGAGAGGCTGGACGCCCTCGAGGCGGCGTTGCGCGCGGAGGATGCGGTGGCGGCCGCGAAGGAAAAATCAACCCATTCATCAAGCAGAAGGAGCAAGAAATGAACGACCTCGGCACTACCACCGAGCAGGGCACGGTCCGGCTTGAGCGCCTGCTTCCCGGCCCGATCGAGCGCGTCTGGGCCTACCTCACCGAATCCGACAAGCGCGCGACATGGTTCGCGAGCGGCACGTTCGACCTGCGCGTGGGCGGCAAGGCAGACCTGCACTTCGACCAGGACAATATCTCCTCGGAGAAACGGCCTCCCGATCGGCCCAAGGGCAAGAGCGATTTCCCCGGCAAGATCACGCGCCTGACGCCCCCCCGCCTCCTGAGCTACACCTTCGGGGCCACGGACCCGGAATCGGAAGTGACGTTCGAGCTTGAGCCTCGGGGCAAGGACGTCTTGCTCGTCATCACTCATTGCCGCCTCGCGCAGCGCAAGACGATGGTCAACGTCGCGGGCGGTTGGGACGCGCACGTGGGCATCCTCAGCGACCGCTTGAACGGCGTCGAACCGCGGCCCTTCTGGACCACGCACGCGAAGCTCGTGCGCGAATATGAGGTGAAGCTGTGAGCGCGCATCGCGTCGTCTCCCACGACGAATGGGTGAAAGCGCGCGAGCGCTTCCTGGTCCGGGAAAAGGCCTTCACGCGTGAGCGCGATGCGCTGAGCCGCGAGCGCCGCGAGCTCCCCTGGGAAAAGGTCGAGAAGAAATATGTGTTCGACGGCCCCAAGGGAAAGGAGACGCTCGCCGATCTCTTCGCCGGCAAGAGCCAGCTCCTCGTCTACCACTTCATGTTCGGCGCCGACTGGAAGGAGGGCTGCCCGGCCTGTTCGTTCTGGGCGGACAACTTCAACGGCATCATCGCGCACCTGAAGCAGCGCGACACGACGATGGTGGCCATCTCGCGCGCGCCGCTGCCCAAGCTCGAGGCATTCAAGGAGCGCATGGGCTGGAGCTTCAAATGGCTCTCATCCGGCGACAACGACTTCAACCGGGACTACGGCGTTGCGTTCACGCCGGAGGAGGTTGCGAGCGAGAAAGCCCTGTACAACTACACGATGCAGAATCCGATCGCCACGGAGCGCGAAGGCGCGAGCGTCTTCTTCAAGGACCCGGCGGGCGCCATCTTCCACACCTACTCGGCCTACGCGCGCGGCATAGACCTCGTGAACACCGCGTACAACTATCTCGATCTGCTGCCCAAGGGCCGCGACGAGAAAGGGTCGCCACTCGATTGGATCCGGCATCACGACAAGTACAAGGACTGATCCCTTGTTGATTTGCTGCGGGAATAACTTCAATCACGCTGCTTTGTTTCGCGCTTCCCGCAGCGCCCGCCACAGCCGGTCCGGCGTCACCGGCATGTCGAAGTCGGTGATGCCCGCGGGCCGCACGGCGTCGAGGATCGCGTTCATGGTCGCGCCCAGCGCTCCCGAGGTTCCCGACTCGCCCACGCCCTTGGCGCCGAGCGCGTTCGCCTTGGTCGGGACGGGGTGGTCTTCGCAGCGGATGGCGCGCATCAAGTCGGCGTGAGGCATCGGGTAGTCCATGAAGCTGCCCGCGAGCAGTTGCCCCGTCTCGCTGTCGTAGATCGCGTGCTCGCCGAGCACCTGCCCTACGCCCTGCAGCACGCCGCCGTGCACCTGGCCTTCGACGCTGGTGTGATCGACCACGTTGCCGATGTCGTCAACGGTCGCGTAGTTGACCATATCGACGACGCCGGTGTCGGGATCGATCTCCAGTTCCGCGATGTGGCAGCCATTGGGAAAGGTCGCGCCGAAGGTGCCTTCGGCGACGCAGTCCATGGGGTGAGGTGATTGGCCCGCGAGCTTTTGCGCGAGATCGAAAAAGCCGATGCTCCTGCCCGCCGCGTGAAACGCGGCGCTTCGGTATTCGACCGCCGAGGCCTCCGCGCCGAGGACGGCCGCGGCGTGCGGACTTGCGGTCGCTATCAGTTTGGGTCCCAGGAGTTTCACCGCGCTGCCCGCGCCGTAGAGCGAGCGCGAGCCGCCGGTGCCGTTGCCCACGACGGTCATGTCCGGGTCGCCCTCGTGGATGCGGATGCGCTCGCCGGTCACACCCAGGCCTTCGCTCAAGATTCGCACGAACGCGGTCTCGTGGCCCTGGCCGGTGGACTGCGAAACGCAACTCACGTGCAGGATGCCCGCCTTGTCGAAGCGCGCGAACGCCTGGTCCTTGGGCGCGAGCCCGGCCGCGCTCGCCTCCAGGAAGGTCGCGACGCCGATGCCGCGCAGCTTGCCTTCGCGCCTGGACCGCTCGCGGCGCGCGGGGAAACCTCTCCAGTCGGCAAGCTCCAGCGCCTGGTCCATCACCTTCTCGAACTCGCCGCAGTCGTAGGTCGTGCCGTTCGCGGTTTTATAAGGCATCGCCTCCGGCGGAATGAAATTTTTCCGCCGCAACTCGATCGGATCGAAACCGTGCTCGGCCGCGGCACGATCGACCAGCCGCTCGATCGCGCAGGCGATGTCGGGCCTGCCGGCGCCGCGATAGGCGGAAACCGGCACGGCATTCGAATAGGCGCAGCGCGTGTGCGCGTGCATCGCCGGGATGCGGTACACGCCGCCCATGGTGATGGTGATGTTGCGCGAGCCGATCTGCGGGCCGAAAGGGGTTGAAAAGGCGCCGAGGTCCGCCGTGTCCTCGAAACGCAGCGCGAGAAACTCTCCGTCGCGGGCCAGCGCCAGCTCTCCGGCGAGCGTGAGCCCGCGCCCATGGTTGTCGGAAAGGAAGATCTCCGAGCGCGTTGCCACCCATTTCACCGGGCGGCCGAGCTTTTGCGCGGCGAGCATCACCGCGACGTGCTCGGCGTAGGAGTAGCTGCGGATGCCGAAGCTGCCGCCCACCAGCTCGGTGATGACGCGGATTTTCTCTCCGGGGAGCCCGGTGGCCGCTGCGAGAAATCCGCGCATGCCGTTCAATCCCTGGCTCGGGGAATAGACGGTGAAGACGCCGCTGCCCGCATCGAAGCTCGCGAGAAAGGCGCGCGGCTCGATCGGGTTGCCGACGAGACGCTGGCTGCGCACCGTGAGCCGGGACTTCAGCGCCGCGCCGGCGAACGCGGCTTGCACCGCCGCGCGGTCGCCCGATTCGTATTCGAAGGCGAGGTTGCCGGGAATGTCCGCGTGCAGCTGCGACGCGCCCGGTTTTGTGGCTGCGTCGAAACCGATCGCAGCGGGCAGATCGCGGTACTCGACCGCGATTTCCTCGGCCGCGTCCTGGGCGAGCGCCGGGTTGTCGGCAACGACCAGCGCGACCGGCTGGCCCACGTAGTGAACCTTGCCCTGGGCGAGTGCGGGCCAGAAAGGTTTTTTCTGCTTCTGGCCTCCCACGCCTTCGTAACTCACGCCGCCGGGGAGCGACTTCCATCCGGAAGCCGCGTAATCGGCGCCGGTCAGCACTGCGCGCACGCCGGGACGAGCCGCAGCGGCGTTCACCTCGATCGAGACGATCTCGGCGTGCGCGCGCTCGGAGCGCAGGAAGAAGCCGTAAAGCTGCCCGGGGAGATTCCAGTCTGCGGTATAGCGGCCCTTGCCGGTCAGCAGGTGCGCGTCCTCGCGCCGGATGGTCTTTTCGCTCATGGGGAAGAACGGGTGGGCGCGCGCAAAAGGCGCAATTGTCTCAAAAGGCCGGCCGCGTGCAAATCTCCGTGGCGCGCGGAGCGAGCTAGCTCGCAAACAACCGGATCAGCTCCTTCACTTCGCCGGAGGGATTGACGAACTGGCAGCCCCAGCGCTGCGCGCTCGCTCCGTCGGGGAGCGCCAGGGGCCGGCAATGCCGCACTTCCAGGTCTACGCTCACGGTGCCTTTTTTCGGGAGCTCGATTTGCCAGCCCTTGATCAGCGTGCCGGGCGCCGGGACGAGGTAGGCGCCGCGGACGAGGAGCCCCAGCCCGCCTTCGCTGATGTCCATGATCTGCCCTTCCAGCGCCACCCCGGCTCCGGCCGGGATCGCGCAGTGCACGGGCATGCCCAGGGGCACAGGCGCACGCGGGTACGAGCGCTGCTGGCGGCTCACGGTGACCTTGGGGAAGCCCATGCGGACCGCGCGCGTCCCCTCCTCGGTGACGAGCACCGGATCGGAGGCGGGGAACTCGATGTGCATCCCGCCGAACTCGGCGACGAAGGTCGCCTGCTGGCGCTCGAGCAGCGCCGGGATCGCGCTCCCGCCCGAAAGCGGCTCGACGACGATGTACTGCCTCATCGGGTCGACCAGGCGCAGCTTCCACCGCGAGTCGGCGCCGCCGGCGAGACGCGTCGCGAGCGGCTCGCGCCGCGCCACCAGCGCGCTCAGCACGCGCTCGACCTCGTCGCTCGAAGTGGACACGAGCCCCGGTGAAAGGGTGATTCCGCGCGGGTCGGTTGAGCTCACTGTGGATCTACCAGGAGTACCTTCACCACCAGCCCGCTCGCTTTCTTACCGCGGAGAGGGCCGACGAAGCTTCGCTCACGACCTGTTCGACATCGACCGCGGTGAGCCTGCCGCGGCGCTTGAGGATGCGGCCGTCGACCATCACGGTGTCCACGTTGGAGGGCTGCGCCGCCTCCACCAGCATGTGCGCGGGCTCGCTGAAGACCCCGAGGTTTGCCTCGCGCGTGTTTACCATGATGAGGTCGGCGCGCTTGCCGGCCTTGAGCGAACCCACGCGGTCATCCACGCCCATCGAGCGCGCGCCTTCGATCGTCGCGAGCTCCAGGACGCGGCGCGCCGGAAGCTTGAATTCGTTCTCGCTGCGGCTGTTCTCGATGTTCTGGATGACTTTCATTATTGCGAACATGTCGGCGTTTCCGGAAAGTGCCGTCGTGTCCACCGACAGCCCGACCGTGACGCCGGCCGCAAGGAATTCGCCAGTCTGCGGAAAGCCGAAACCGATGCGCAGTTCGGTGTAGGGCGAAAAGCTCACCGGTGTGCCGGCGGAGGCCAGGGCGCGGATTTCCTCGGGGGTGACCCAGATCGCATGGATGCACTGCACGTCGCGGCCGAGCAGGTTTTCCTTCGCGAGCGCGGCGATCTGCCCAGCGCGGGCGCGCGCGTTGCTCACGTGGATCGAGATCGGCAGGCCGAGCTTGCGCGCGGCGGCGAACTCCCTTCGGGCCGCATCGTTCGGAACCATGGACTTCGGGTCGTTGAACGCGCCGCGCCAGGCGAGCCCGAGCGACAGCAGGCCCTCATTCGAATAATTCCTCCAGTCGGCCTGCTTCCGCTCGAAGTCGGCGAGGTCGATCGTCTCACCCGCCGGGTGCGCTTGCGGCGCGCCGTAGGAGAAGCGGCCGCGGATGCCCGATTCCCTGAGCGCGCGCAGGTTCGCGTCGGCGAATTCGGGTCCGCGGATGTTGTGGCACCAGTCGTGAACGAAGGTGATGCCGCCGTTCAGCGCTTCCACGGCGGAAAGCCGGGTGCCCTGGTACATGTCTTCGGGGAGATAGATCTTGCCGAGGGCCGCTGCAGTCGGGAAGTAACCGTGCTCGCGCTTGTCGCCCGACATGCTGCGCAAGAGCGTGTTCCACATGTGCCAGTGCGTCTCGATGAAGCCCGGCAGAACGATCATGCCGCGGCCTTCTATCACCTGCGCCCCGCTCGCCTGAATGTTGCGGCCGACCGCGGCGATCGCGCCCTGCCTCACGTGCACGTCCGCGTCGGGCAGGTCCCCCAAGCTCGAGTCCATGGTCATGACGTAAGCATTGCGGATAAGGACTTCGCCCTGCTCGGGCAGCCTGCCGGCCGACCCGCTCCCGCTCATGAGCCCGGCGCAGCCGCTCACGCCGAGCGCGCCAAGCGCGCCCATTCCGCCGAGGAATTCGCGTCGTGTAGTGACTTTCACGTCCCCTCCCGTTTCAACCGCGACCGACGAAGGGCATCTTGGTCGCCATGATCGTCATGAACTGCACGTTGGTCTCGAGCGGCAGGTTCGCCATGTGCAGCACCGCCGCGCCGACGTGGTCCACGTCCATCAGCGGCTCCGGCCTGACCTCGCCGTTCGCCTGCGGAACGCCGTCGGCCATTCGCGCGGCGAGCGGCGTTCGCGCGTTGCCGATGTCGATCTGGCCGCAGGCGATGTCGTACTTCCTGCCGTCGAGCGCGCTCGACTTGGTGAGCCCGGTGACCGCATGCTTGGTGGAGGTGTAGGGCGCCGAGTTCGGACGCGGCGCGTGCGCCGAGATCGAGCCGTTGTTGATGATGCGCCCGCCGCGGGGGGTCTGGCTCTTCATGATCTTGAACGCCTCCTGCGTGCACAGGAACATGCCGGTGAGATTGGTGTTCACTACCCCCTGCCACTGCTCGAGCGTCAAGTCTTCGAGCATGATGCTGCCCGGAGTGCCGATGCCGGCGTTGTTGAAGAGCACGTCGAGCCTGCCGAACTTTTCCTTCGTAGCGGCAAACAAGGCGCGCACCGATTTCTGGTCGGTAACGTCGGTGGGGACGACGAGAGCACGCTCTCCCGCTGCGGAGTCCTTCGCGGTCTCGTCGAGCTTGTCTTTGCGTCTGCCGGCGAGCGCAACGCGGTAACCGTCTTTCAGGAACGCGAGGGCGACCGAGCGCCCGATACCGCTGCCTGCGCCCGTGACGATGGCGACTTTTCCGGATGAGCTCATGGGTTCGTTCCCTCGGTGTGATCAGCGCACGGCCGCGAGCTGCCTCGCCCGCTCCACGTCGTCGGCGATGCGCCTCGAATTGGCGAGTGCGCGCTTGCGGGCGTTGGCGGCGGCCTCATCGGCGAGCAGGCCCGGGTTCACTTGCAGCGCAAGCTTCGACCGGGTCGCGGGATAGGACTCGAGCAGCCTGCCGAACGCATCGACTGAGAGCCGGTAATCGAAATACTCCTTCTCCATGCGATCCTTGGCGCGCAGCGCTTCCTGGATCCAGGTCCCCGAGCGCCGGTTCGCCGTGCGCATATGATCGCGCAGCGCCCGTTCGCTGGCCGACACCTGGATGCGATAGCGGTGGCTCGCGGCCTGGTTGCGCAGGATCTGCCTCACGGTGAGCATGTACTCTTCCGCAGCGTAGACCAGCGCCGGGTTGGGCGAAGCGCTCATGCCGCGCAACTCGATCACGTGCTTGTCCACTTCCTGCGCCTGGTCATCGAGCTTCCCCACCATCTGAGCGGCGTCTTCGCGCACCGCTCCCGTTTCGACGGCGAGGGCCTTTTGCAGCCGCTCGCTGGAATCCTTCACGAGCGCGGTCACGGCTTTTTGCAGCTGGCCCTTGCGGTAAGCACTGACGCCCCAGTAGCCCAGGGCCGAGGCGATCACCAGCGCGGCCAGCCCGAGAGCCGTGGTCCGCGTGGTCAATCCGGGATGCATTGCCGCATGAGCGCTCGCGGGAACTCCATGGGGCACTAGGCTAGCAAGCGAGGGTGAAGCGGTCAAACTCGGGCATCCGGGCTGCGCATGCCGGTGGCATGGTGCACGAGCGCCCGGCATGATTTAATGGCGGCTCCGAAGGGGAGGCAGCCATGGTCCTGCTGCAAGTGGTCCTGTTCCTGATGATGTGCGCCGTGGCGCTGGGGTGGGTGGCGCGGCACTTCAGGTTTCCATACCCGATCGCGCTGGTGATCGGGGGCGGGCTGCTCGGCTTCGTGCCGCGGCTGCCGCAGCTTCAGTTCGACCCGCAGTTCCTGCTGGTTCTCGTATTGCCGCCGATTCTCTACCAGACGGCCTTGCTCACGTCCTGGACCGAGTTCAAGGCGAACATCCGCCCGATCGGGCTGCTCGCGATCGGTCTGGTGATCGTGACCACGCTCGCCGTAGGCGCGACGCTGAAGCTGCTGATACCGGACATTCCCTGGTCGGTCGGCTTCGTGCTCGGGGCGATCGTCTCGCCTCCCGACGCGGTCGCGGCAACCGCCATCCTTTCGCGCCTCAACATTCCGCGCCGCGTGGCCACCGTGCTCGAGGGCGAGAGCCTGGTGAACGACGCCTCGGGCCTGGTGATATACAAATTCGCGGTGGCGACGGTGCTTACCGGTGTGTTCTCGCTGTGGCAGGCGAGCCTGGAATTCGTCGCAGTGGCGGCCGGCGGCGTCGCGATCGGCTTCCTGATGGGGCGTCTGTTCGTTTTCATTCACCGCTATCTCGGAGATGCATTCATCGAGGTGCTGACCACGCTCGCGGTGCCTTACGTCGTATATATCTTCGCCGAATCGGTGCACGTGTCGGGCGTTCTCGCCGTGGTCGCTGCGGGCCTCGTGCGCGGCCGTTACTCTCCGGAGATCGTCTCGGCCGAGATGCGCATCATCGCGCGCTCGGTCTGGAACCTGCTCGTGTTCCTGCTGAACACCCTGATCTTCATCCTCATCGGCGTGCAGCTCTCTGGAATCGTCGCGCGACTCACCGACTACTCGGTGGGGCAGCTCTTTTTCTACGGCACGTTCGTGAGCGCGATCGCGATCTTCGTGCGCTTCGCCTGGGTCTATCCGGCCACCTATCTGCCGCTCATGTTGAGGGCCGCGCGCGGCGAGCAGGTCACGGCGCCCCCGGAGGGGGAGGTGTTCATCATGGGCTGGTGCGGGATGCGCGGCATCGTGTCGCTGGCCGCCGCCCTCGCGCTGCCGCAGACGCTGGAAGACGGGAACGCGTTTCCCGAGCGCGACCTCATCATCTTTCTCACCTTCGTCGTTATCGCTGTCACGCTCGTCTTGCAGGGGCTCACCCTGAAGCCGCTTATCCGCAGGCTCAAGGTCGGCAGGGACTGGAGCCTGCAGGAGGAGCGACAGCGCGCCCAGATGGCACTCGGCAAGGCGGCGATAGCCGCAATCGACGCCGTGGCCGCGAAAGACGGAATCCCCAACGAACTGGCCGAGCGCATCCGCGCCGAATTCGCCGAGAAAATCACGCTCGCGGTGCCCGAAGGCCTGGTGCTGAGGCACAGCGGCGCGGACGACGCGCGGCGCCTGCGGGACGCGGCGGTAAAGGCAGAGCGGCAGGAATTGATCCGGCTCTGGCGGGAAAACCAGATCAGCGACGAGGTGCTGCACCATATCGAGGAAGACCTCGACTACCAGGAATCGCGCATCTAGGCGCGGTCCAGCAAAGGGGATCTCATGATTCGAAATCTGCCTGCCGGGCTTCTCGCGCTCTGTCTCGCGGCTCCCGCAACCGCGCAGTATCCCGACCGGCCGCTCACGATCCTCGCGGGATTTCCTGCGGGTGGGCTGGTGGATGTCGTCTCGCGTGTCGTCGCGGAGGGAATGAAGCCGAAATTTCCCAAAGGCGTCGTCGTCGTCAACAAGCCGGGTGCGGGCGGTGCCGTCGCGGTGTCCGAGGTGGTTCAGGCGAAGCCCGACGGCCATACCATCGTGCTCACGCCGCTCTCGTCGCTCGTGATCGGTCCGCAGTTGAACCGGGACCTGAACTACAAGACTCCCGACGACTACGATCCCGTGATCAACGTGGTCGCCTACTATCCGCTTCTCGTGGTGCGCTCGGATGCGCCGTGGAAAACCATCCAGGAGTTCGTCGGCGAAGGAAAAACGAGCCCTGGCAAGCTGCGTGTCGGCACTCCCGGCGAAGGCACTTCCAGCCACCTCAACCTCGAGGAATTCATGTTCCAGACCGGGGTGAAGCTCACGCATGTGCCTTACGCGGGCTGGGGGCAATCGTCGCCGGCGCTCCTGGGCGGGCACATCGAGGCGGTGGTCGCGCAGCCCGGCGAGGCCAAGGCGCTGGTCGACGGCAAGCGCATGCGTGCCCTGGTGATGTTTCAGCCGTCGCGCCACGCCGCGTTCCCGGATACGCCGACCGCGAAAGAAGCAGGCTGGGACGTCGCCAACGGCGTGTGGTATCTGCTGGTCGCGCCCAAGGGCACGCCGGCGCCGGCCGTGAAGTACCTGCACGACGCGGCCAAGGCGGTAATGGACGATCCCGCGTTCGCGACCACGATGACCGCGCGCGGCGTGGACGTCGACTACCGTCCCGGGGACAAGCTGCGCGCGGATCTCTGGCGCGAATACAGGCTGCACACGGAGATCCTGCGCCGCATCGGCCTGATCAAGCCGTGAGCCGCTAGTCTGCTTTTGCCCCGGAGATCTTCACCACCTTCGCCCACTTCTCGATCTCGGCGCGGATCACCGCGTCGAACTGATCGGGGGTGGAACCCACCGGCTCCATCCCTTGTTGTTTCATGCGGCCGGTGAGGTCGGAGGATTTCACCGCGCGGGCGATGTCGGCGCTGATCCGGTTCACGAGCTCGCGCGGAGTCGCCGCCGGAGCGACGATTCCGACAATGGAGAGTGCGCTCACTCCCGGCACGGCCTCGGCAACGACGGGATATTCCGGAGACTCGGGGGCGCGCTGCGGGGAAAGCAGCGCGAGCACCTTGATTCTCCCGCTCTTGATGAGCGGTTGCACGGCGTAGAGCACGTCCATCAGGATGGGCACGCGCCCGGACATGACGTCCTGTTGCGCGGGAGCGCCCCCCTTGTAGGGCACGTGCACCAGGTCGATGCCCGCGGTCGTCTTCAGCAGCTCCACCGACAGGTGCATCGCGGTGCCGCTTCCCGGAGTCGCGTAAGCGAGCTTGCCCGGATTCTTCTTCGCGAGCGCGATGAGCTCGGGGATGGTGTTCGCTTCCAGCGAGGGATGCGCCGTCATCACCAGGTGCTGCACCGAGACCTGGGTTACGCCCGCGAGGTCCCTAAGCGTGTTGTAGGGCAGGTCGGTGCGCAGGCTCGGATTGATGACGTAGGCGGTGACCACCGTGCCGAGCGTGTGACCGTCGGGCGCGGACTTGGCGACGTAATCGGTCCCGACCACGGTGCCTGCGCCGGGCTTGTTTTCGATCACCACCGGCTGGCCCCACACCTCCTGCATCTTCGCCGCCACCAGGCGCCCGATGATGTCGGTCGCCCCGCCCGGAGGAAACGGGACCATCAGGCGCACGGGCCGATTCGGGAATGTCTGCGCCGCGGCCGCGTAGGACGCGAGCGCGGTGGCGAGCGCCAGGCATCGCGCCAGATTCTTCATCGTTTTCCCTCGAAGTCTTTCCGATCAGCGCCTGTGCGCCGCTTCGCCGTCGCTCACCTTGAGATCGGGAACGCCGCCGGTCGCGACCGGATCGTCGCGGTACAGCTTCTTGAAGTCGAAGGTCGCGCGCCGGCCTTCCTGCTTCGGGATCCCGTTCTCGGCGAACAGGTTGAACTCGCGCGGCACGTCGCGAAAATCCTCGGAGTCGAACCACAGCCGCACCAGGCGCCTCTGCCTCTCGGGCTCGGGGAAGTTCGTAAAGCGCGTTCGCGCGTGCATCACGGTGTAGTTGTTGATGACGATCATGTCGCCGCGCTCGAGGAAGAACGCCAGGCGGCTCTCGGGCGCCGCCGCGATCTCATCGAAAAGATTCAGGGCCTCGAGGTCGCGCTCCTCGAGCGGCACGCCGCGCTCGCGCTGGCCCGCGGCGATGCCCGAGCGCTGGTAACGGCACGAGAGTTGCCCGTTGCGGTTGGCGAACACCGGGGTGCGGTAGGGCGTGGCCGGCTCCTCGCCCGGGCCTTCTTCGCCCAGCCGGTGGTAGTGATAGCCGCGGTAGAGCGGCTCGAGCAGCTGCGGCGCGCGGCTGCGTATCTCATCGTGCACCGTCACGCCGCTGACGATGATCGAGGCGCCGCCCGATTGCGATTTGTGCCAGCAGGCGAGCGAGATCATCGCGGTGATGTCCGAGTGCGGCCGCAGCTCGAGGTTGCTGCGGTACATGCGCGGGGTCGCGTCCTCGGCGGTGGCGTCGACCACCGAGGTGACGCGTTCGCCCTGGGCGTTCTGTGAGAGCGCGCGGCCGAAAAACGTCCCCACGCCCCAGGCGCAGGCGGTGAATTGCTCGAGCGACAGGCCATCGAGGGGCAGGCCGCGCAACACGACGAAACCCTTTCCCGAGCGCACCTCGGCGTAGCCCTGCTCGAGCTTCCGCCGCAGCCCGTCGAAGCGAAAATCGGTCTTCGTCAGCGCGTGGACGGGGGAGAGGCGGCCGCTCCGCTCGAGCGCCTCGACCGCCGCAAGCATCTCGCCACGGTCCCCGCTCGTCAGCTCGACCAGGTAGCCGGCGGGGTTCTCGAAGCTCGAAGCCTTCCAGGCGAACGAAGAGGACGCGTGCTCGTAGCTCATGAAAGCCATTGTAGCGCGGCCTGCGCGCCGCAAGGCGGCGCTCAAGATGTAGAATCCGGACGCCGTCGGGATCGTGCCCGCCGGCGGGCAGCCCCTTACAGAAGAACAATCCCGGAAACTTTTCGCGACCGGATACCCAGCCTGTGAGCGCCAAGACTCGTCCGGAAATCCTCATCATCGGCGGCGGCATCGGCGGCGTGGCGGTGGCGCTTGCGCTCGCGCGCCGCGGCATGCGCTCGCGCGTGCTCGAGAAGGCGCCCGAGTTCGGCGAGATCGGCTACGGCATCCAGCAGGGCCCGAACGCCTACCGCATGCTCGACTGGCTGGGCGTCATGAAGGACCTGGAGCCGCAGGCGGTGTTCACCAAGAACCTGATCCTTATCGACGCTCTGACCGACAGAGAGCTGACGCGCATTTCATGCGGCGACGCGTTCCGCAGGCATTTTCGCGCCCCTTATACCGTCGTCCATCGCCGCGATCTGCATGACGCGCTGCTGGAGGCTTGCCGCAAGCGCGAGGAGATCGCGCTGCACACCTCCAAGGAACTCGCCAGCTTCACCGACCGCGGCAAGAGCGTGGTCGCGAGCTTCGCCGACGGCTCGGAGTACGAGGGATGGGCGATGATAGGCGCGGACGGGTTGCGCTCGCGCGTGCGCGAGATCCTCATCGGCGACGGGCCGCCGCGGCCCGTCGGGCACGTCAGCTACCGCGGCGTCGTCCCGGTCGACCAGGTGAAGGACCAGTCGCATTTCGACGACATGGTGATCCGGATCGGGCCGGACCTGCACCTGGTGCAGTACCGGCTGCGGGGCGGCACCGTCATGAACAACGTCGCCACCGTCGTGAGCGGCAAGTTCGCGCGCGGCGAGCGGCAAAATTACGGCGGCCCGGACGAGCTCGCCGAAGTCTTCTCGCGCACCACCCCGCACGTGCAGGAGATGCTCGGCTACGTAGGCAAGGACAAGAACTGGGTGCTGCACGACCGCGAGCCGCGGCCCGGCTGGACGCGCGGCAACGTGGCGCTGCTCGGCGATGCGGCGCATCCTACCCTGCAGTACCTGGCCCAGGGGGCCTGCATGGCGATCGAGGACGCGGTAGTGCTCTCGGGCAAGCTCGAGAAGGCGGGAAGCGACGCCAATGCCGCGCTACAGGCCTACGAGAAGGAGCGGTATCTGCGCACCGCGCGGGTCACGATCACCTCGCGTATCTTCGGCGACATCATCCACGCGAACGGCGGCGCGCGCGACCTGCGCGATCATCTGCTCGCGCAGAGGATGCCTGAAACCTTCTGGGAGGTGGACTGGCTTTACCGGGGGATCGAAGCTTGATCCCGGCTTCCATCCGTTCCTGCTAGTCCTCTGTCTTCTTGTCCTTTTTCCGCCATACCATCCAGACGAAACCGAGGCAGAAGCCTACGAACAGCACCAGGAAAACCGCCGTGCCGAGCGTGTTGGGCTCCACCGCAGGCTCGGGAGCCTGGGCGTGCGCGGAGGCGAACAGGATGGTAGCGATCGATCCGGCGAGGAGTCTTTTCATGGCGGGCTTTCTCTGGGGCCGTTCAGCGAGCGGCCAGTGATAATCTGCACGAAGTTTCTTGCAGGGAACTGACGCCAGTCTTTCAATTCGCTGTCAGGAGATGAGGAGGAGGTCGTGACGGACAAGGCATTCCCGGAAAGCCCGCTCGAGTTCGGCGTTTTCGACTGGATCGAGTGGTCGGATGCGCCGGCGGGCGAGATCTTCGAGCACAAGCTGCAAATCGCCGAAGCCGCGGACAGGGCGGGCTTCTACGCCTGGCATGTCGCCGAGCACCAGGGCACGCCGCTCTCGATCGACGGTTCGCCCGCCCTCGTGCTCTCCGCGGCGATCCAGCGCACGAAGAAGCTCAGGCTCGGCGCGCTTACATTCTGTCTGCCCTGGTACAACCCGTTTCGCTTCTACAGCGAGATCTGCATGCTCGATCAGATGAGCGGCGGGCGTCTGGAGCTCGGCGTGGGGCGCGGCGTCTCGCCGATCGAATCCTCCTATTTCTTCATGAAGAATATCGAGGAATCGCGCGAGCGCTACCGCGAGACGCTCGATGTTTTTTTCGCCGCCTGCGGAAGCCGCATTCTGAACCACGAGGGCAAATATTTTTCCTACCGCGACCTCGAGCTCTACATCCACCCGCGCCAGACGCCCTATCCGCCCCTGTGGTTCCCGAGCAGCGACAAGAACTCGATCGAGTTCACGGCTCGCCACGGCTACCACACCGTGCTCAACACGAGCGCGGCCGAGGCGGGCAAGCTCTACGCTCAGTACCGGGAGGTCTGGGCGCGGCACCGGGACGAGCCCGGGCGCCACAATGCGCACGTGCGCGCGCCCAAGCTCGGAAAATCGCAGCACGTTTTCATCGCCGACACCGACGCCGAGGCGGCCAGGACGGGCGGCGCGGCATACAAGGTTTGGAGCGATCACCTGACCCATCTCACGCGCAAGCACGGCAAGCCCGACCTCTTGAACGTCAGCCCCACCTCGGCGGCGGCGGTGACGCGACTGGTCACGGGCTCGCCTAAAACCGTGACGCGCGAGCTTGCCGAAGTCGTGCGCGAGTCGGGGATCAACTATCTGATGCTCGTGTTCTCGTTCGGCGACCTGGCGCCCGAACGCGCGATGAGCTCGATGGACCTGTTCGTCAGGGAGGTGATGCCGGCCCTGCGGACCGGCGCAAGCTGAAGCGATGGGCTGTATTTTCCCGCCCGCTCCAATATACTTACCGACCCCAGACGCAAGGAGGCGAATGCCATGGCAAGGGCGCTGAAGAACGTACGGGTTTCGATGATGAACGCGATCCACGACCTGCCGCTGCTGGTGGCCCGCGACGAGGGTTTCTTCAGGGACGAGGGGCTCGACGTGGACATCCTCAAGACGCCGGGATCGGGGCAGCGGGACTCCGACCATCAGGCCCTGCGGGAGAACATATTCGAGCGCACCATGGAAGCGCTCTACGACCAGGGCCAGTGCGACCAGTTCCGCATGTGCGAATGGGGCGTCATGAAGCGCGCGGTCGAGGCCGAAAAGACCGGGCACCGCCCCGCGAAGATCGTGGCGCTCGGGTCGGCGATGTCGACCTTCGCGATCGTCACCGATCCCAAGTCGCGGATCTACGAGCCCGAGCAGCTCAAGAACAAACCGATCGCGGTGAGTCCTTTCAACGGCTCGCATTTCACCACGCTGAAGTTGCTCGAGGGTTTTCTCAAGCGCGAGCAGATCAAGTGGGCGTTCGCCGGGACGATGAAGGAGCGGCTGGACGCGCTCGCGAAAGGCGAAGTCGCCGCGGCCAGCCTCATGGAACCCTGGATCAGCGTCGCCGAGAAACGCGGCATGCGCGTGCTGATGGAGTCGCATTCGACGCGCAGCGAAGCTGCGGGAGACGAGCTCGACGGCCCGACGCTCGCCGCGATGTTCAGGGCCGAGGCCCGGGCCGCCGAGGCGATCGACAAGGATCCCCGGCGGCACGCCCGCTACCTGGTCGAGGAAGCCGGCGGGCTCATCGATGCGAAGGACCTCAAGGTCTCGCGCATCCTGAACGCGCCTCCGGAGGCCTACACCCGCGAGCGCTTCGATCACACTTATCAATGGACCCTGGGATGGGGATTGGTCGAGCCGGGAGCGACTTTCGAAAAGACCGTGGACAACCGGGCCTGGCAGTAGTCTGGATCGAGTTGAGGAGGAGAGAGATCATGAAAAAAATTCTCGCAATGAGCGCTGCGCTGGGACTTGCACTGGGCGCGGTGCCCGCGTCCGGTCAGACAATCAAGATCGGTTTCATCACCAGCTACTCGGGGCTGAACGGCAATCTCGGGCCGTACATGGAGCGCGGCATGCGGCTCTACCTGAAGGAGCACCAGAAGGAGCTGCCGCCGGGGGTCAACATCGAGTTCCTCATCCGGGACGACACCGGCCCCAATCCGGACAAGGCCAAGCAGCTCGCGCAGGAGCTGATCGTGCGCGACAAGGTCAACCTGCTCGCGGGGGTGATCTTCACGCCGAATGCGATGGCGATGGCGCCGCTCGCGACCGAAGCGAAGGTGCCTTTCGTGATCATGAACGCCGGCACCGCCGTGATCACGACGCGCTCGCCCTACATCGTGCGCCTGTCGTTCACCCTGTGGCAGTCCTGCTATCCCCTCGGCCAATGGGCGTCGAAGAAATTCAAGAGGGTCTACACACTGGTGAGCGACTTCGGTCCCGGGCACGATTGCGAGGACGCCATCGTCAGGGCGACCAAGGAATCCGGCGGCGAGGTCGCCGGAACCGTGCGCGTGCCGCTCGTGAATCCCGACTTCGTTCCCTACATGCAACGGGTGAAAGACGCCAAGCCCGATGCGCTCGCGGTGTTCATCCCTGCGGGCAAGACCGCGACCGCGGTGCTGAAGGCGTTCGGCGATCTGGGCCTTTCAAAAGCCGGAGTGAAGCTCATAGGCCCGGGCGACGTCACCACCGACGAGGAGCTGGAGAACATGGGCGATGCGGCGCTCGGCGTGCTCACCGTGCACCATTACTCCGCGGCCGCGACGCGTCCGGCGAACCAGGCCTTCGTCGCCGCGTGGAAGCGCGACTACGGCGCGAACGAGACGCCCAACTTCGTCGCCGTGGGCGGCTACGACGGCATGGCCGCCATCATGTACGCGATCAAGGAGCAGAAAGGCAAGCTCGATCCCGACCGGACCATGGAGCTCTTGAAGAATTTCAAGGACCCGGACAGCCCGCGCGGGCCGATCTCGGTCGACCCGGCCACCCGCGACATCGTGCAGAACGAGTATCTGCGCGAAGTGCGCAGGGTCGGCGGCAAGCTCGCCAACGTCGAGATCGAAACGGTGGGCACCGCGGTGAAGGATCCGTGGAAGGAGCTGCAAAAAAAGCAGCCGTAATCCATCGTCTGGCACAGGAAGCGCGACGCACTGCGGTGCATCGCGCTTTCTTTTTGACCCGCCATGGTGCATGCGCTCGAGCCGCGGTAAACGGGCTTGTCAACCTAACGCACTGTTTCAGATTGGCAATCGCCGCAAAAACGCAGCTGGCATGACACTTGCTGCAATGCGACATGTGAAGACAAAACTCAGTTTGGTGTTCGCGTTTGCTTTCGGGCTTCTTGCGTCGCTTGCTCTGCCACCAGGCGGCGCGGCGGAAGCCCTCGTCGGCGCGGTGGCGTGGCTCGGAGACATGCACATAGCGGAATTCGCAGTCGCCGCCAACGCGCTGACGATCGTGCCGTAGAACGCGCGCCGGGCGCCTGACCCGAGCCCGCGCGCGCGTTTTTTCCGGCTACATCTTCAGCAGCCGCTTGGTGTTTCCGGAAAGGATCTTGGTGCGGTCCTCGAGGGAGAGGGGCAGGTCCGCCATCCATTTCGTTCCCGGCGGGTTCGCAACGAACGGGTAGTCCACCGAGAAGAGGATCCGGTCGACGCCCATTTCCATGATGCTGCAAATCAGCGCGGGCGTGGAGAAGTTGCCGCTGGTGGTGATCCAGAAGTGCTTGCAGAAGGTGTCGCGGAAGGTGCTGGGTTTGTCGGCGCCCCGCGACAGGCACATGTCGATGCGCCAGGCGGAGAAGGGCAGGGAC
>Ga0193713_1000118_pt1 | contig 23869 bp, 21 predicted proteins | sample H3a2metaG_FD_143054 | JGI IMG/M metagenome (GOLD analysis project Ga0193713, IMG submission 143054) | Soil microbial communities from a riparian zone of the East river system, Colorado, United States - H3a2 | ecosystem: Environmental > Terrestrial > Soil > Riparian zone | place: USA: East River... | reverse complement strand
CGTCGACGATGACGGCGGCCGGGGTGATGTGCCTGGCGATGGCGCTCGCCTCGTCGCCCAAGGAGCGGCCGCCGGAGGACCTGGCGAAGGATCCGAACATCGCGCGCGGGCTCCTGGCGATGCGGAGCCACTGGGACCGCACGATGATCCGGAACGCGCCGATCAATTTCTACCTGCTCTACAGCGTGGAGCGGGCCTGCATGGTCACGGGGACCCGCCTGCTGGGGGACCTGGACTGGTACGTCGACGGATCGTACGCGCTCATCCGGGCGCAGGACCCCGACGGGCTGTGGGCGCTCGGGCAGGACCAGGTGAAGGACCAGTGTTTCGCGCTGCTCTTCTTGAAGCGCGCCTACGTGCCGGTGCGGACGCCGTCGAACGCGAAGCCCCCCGATCCGGCGACGCCCCCGTCCCAGCCGCTTCCGGCGGGGCGGCCGAGGGAGATGGAATAAGCGGCCGCTGGGTCAGTTTCCAGATCCCAGATCCCAGATTCCAGCCTCCTGAAGTTCCCAGCTTCGAGTGTTGCCGCCCGGGGTCACCCGGACAAGTAAGAGGGATCGGGCTCGAAGCTCGTAACTTCGGGAACTGGAATCTGGAATCTGGAAACTGGAAACTCGCCCATCCGCCCCGTTGACAGTTTAATATTAAACTATCGTGGGCCGGGCGGCGGCCCCTCGAGCGGTTCGACGTGTTTCGCGATGATCGCGGGGAGGTCGGCCGGACCCACGCCGCGGTACCACACGTTGTCGGGCATGACGCAGATGTTCGGCCCCTCGGAGCAGAGACCGAAACACATGGCGCGCGACACCCGCACGCGCCCCTTCAGCCCCTTCTCCTTCACGATCGCCTTCAGCTCCTTCTGAAGTGCCGCCGAACCCCGGTTCGCGCACGCGTCCTCGCCGGGCTCCCGCTCGTTGCAGCAGACGAAGATGACCCGCTCGTAGGGAGCCGCGCGCGTTTCCATGGCTCGATTATAGCGGCGCTTCCGGAGCGGGGCGCCGGACCATGCCCAGGAGGAAGTGGTTCAGGCAGGCCAGGGCCCACAGCGCGGGGAAGTAGATGGTGGTTCCGTACCAGGCGGACGCCATGTCCTCGAAGATGGGATCGTAGGTGATTCCTCCCGCGCTCACCTTGAACAACCGGTAGGCGCCCACCACGAGCCCGAAGAGCGTGGCTCCCACGTAGACCGAGAGGAGCGAGGCGACGACCCGCGCCCACGTCGACCACCTGTAGGTCGGGTTCATCAACACGCCCACGATCAGCCCGATCACCGGCGAGGCCGCGACGCCCGCCCAGATCGCCGTTCCCGGATAGCGTATGCCCATCAAGTAAGCGACGCCGCCCCAGCACCCGCCGGACAGGAACGAACCGATCAGGTATTTCGCGTTCATGGGGTGGCGCCATTATAGACCGCATCCTCATTCCGCCATCCGTTTCGAAGGGCCACGGGCTCGGTTCGTCCGGAAACGCGATTGAAGCGCGGATTTGCACGATACGGATCCGATTCAACCGCAACGGATTGCGTCGGTTTGGATTGGCACGGGGCGTGCGCTTGCTCCCTCCATGAAATGGCGGCTCCGGTTCCTGTGGATGAAGGCGAGACCCTTCGCCACGTTCCTGATGCTCGTCGGCGTCCCCTTCCTGCCGGTGATTCCGTGGCTCATGGCCGCAGGGCCCGACCCCGCCCCGATTCCGGCGTCGGAGCTCGAGTCCGCGGGTGTCGCCATCATTTCTTCCGCACCCAAAGGCCCCACTTCCCCAGGGGCCGCGGTTGACGGCTTGCCTTTGGAGCTGGTTCGATTTCGGCCAAGCGAAGGTTCGCCTCCGCCGCCGAAGCCGGCGCCGGTCGACGAAGGCCCGTCCCGCGGCCCCTCACCTCCTCTCGACGCGGCGGGGATCCGAAAGGCCGCGCGCGGATGGGAGATGCGCGACATCGATGCCGACGGCTGGAAACTTCTCATGAGCGCGCGCTTCGCGGTACGGGGGAACGGACGGACCGACGACCTGCGCACCGCCGCGGCCTTTGCGGAACGATTCCTCGACGCCATCCACGAGCGTTTGAAGGGCGACGTGACGGACCTCCGCTTCTCAATCCGGGTCTTCGCGCAGGAGGAGGAATTCCGTCAATGGGCCTCGTGCAAGGGTAGTGAGGCGTCGCGATGGTTCTACGACCCGCACGATGCCGAGCTGGCGCTCCTCTTCGGTCCGGAAAAGAACTTGTCCGAACTCTCCGGCGACCTGATGCGCGGAGTGGCTCTCGAGTACCTGGACCGGGTCCTCGGTCGCGTCGACCCCCCGTGGGTCCTGGAAGGCGTGTCGGAGTGGCTCGGAGACTACGAAATTGAGAAGGGACTCATTGTGCCCCGGGCTCGCGATCGCGACGCTCGACGTGAGGATCGCTTGCTCACCCTCGATGAGATGGCGCGCCTCGAGTCCGCGGCCTTCCGGGGGGAGGAAGGGCCCGCGCGGATCGCCGAGGCGGCATCCTTCGTGCGCTTCCTCGACACCCGTCATCCGCGCGCTGTCGGGGAGTGGGTCCGGTCCGGATCGCTCGATCCCTTCGGCGGCGCGGATCGCCTCGAGAGGGAATGGCGGGAACGCAGGCTCACGTGCAAGTGAACATCGCCCTGCGGCGAAAGCCGTAGGGCGGAAATTAGGAATACCGGGGGGATTTTGCGGCGTCGAGGCCGGGGGGGGTCGCACTCCCCGGCCGTCGGTATTGGGTCAGTTCGGATTTGGCTTCGCGGTCGAATCTCTGGATTCCGTCCGGCTTGAAGCTGGAGGCTTCTTGAGCTGGGCTCAGGGAGCGGGGAACTGGTAGCTGACTCTACCCCCAATCCGAGTCCCCCTACTTCGGCCGGAGCTTCTTGACTTCGGCGCGAAGCTCGTCCGGGACGCCCTTGAACTTCTCGATTTCGTCCAGGATGAACGTCGGAATGGGGATGGGAGACGTTTTCTTCGTTTTCAGGTCGGTCGTGCTGAATTCGAGCGCGAATTCCCGGTTGTAGGCCTTGAGCCGCACGTCGGCGGAATAGCCGATCTTGCGTCCTTTCAAGGCGGGGTCGGTGCCCGCGACCTCCGCGTCGACCTTGACCCCGTACATCAGGTCGTCCGGCCCGACGGTGAGCCGCACGGCCCCGCTCGACTGGGTCCAGTCGAACGAACCCGAGGTCGCCTGCTCCCGCATCACCTTCTGGATGACGGCGCCATCGAGCTTCATCTCGAGGGCGTCTTTCGCCGCCGCCTTGGCCTGGTCGGAGGCCTTCACGATGGCCGCCAGGACCTCGTCGGGATTCTGGACCCCGCGTCCCGCGCCCGGGCGCCCCGCCTCCTCCGCCTTCACCCAGTCCTCGACGAGCACGTGGTACATCCACACCTTCTCGCCCACGCGCACCAGGCGGACTTCTTCGCCTCCCGAGGCCGTGTACTGGGTGAAGAGGACCCCGGGATTGACCCAGACCGTCTGGCCCTTGAGGACCATCGGATCGCTGTCGGGCACCCGGACTTCAACGGTGAAGGTGACGCTGTAGCTTTTCTGCGCCCGGGTTTTTTCGATCACGCCCCGCACGCGCTTCTCCGCGGCGGTTCCGACTTCCTGGGCGGCGAGGCAGGCCAGCAGCGTGAGGGGCGACAGAAACCAGGCGATCCGTTTCATCACCGGCCCTCCGTCGCCTTGCGCACCGCCGCCTTCATCTCGGGCGTGAAGGGCGCGGGAACTTCGTCGAACGTCATCGGCGGCGCGGCCCCCCAGCTCATGATGTCCATCTTGGCGGCCCAGATGACCGAGCCTCCGCTTTGGACGGTGAATTTCGTGATCAGGGGCCCGTCGCGGAATCCCAGCTTCAGGAGTCCCTCGATCCGGGCGCCCGCCGGGGGCCGGACGCCGGCCCGATCCGTCAGCGGACGGAAAAACTCGAGGTCCTTCATGTCCGGACACGCCATGCCGCCCCGTTCGGCCGCGACGAACTTCGCCGCGGCGACATCGAGGACGGCGAGCACTTCATACGGGCTCTGAAATCCGGTCCCCAGCCCCGCCAGCGGGGTCCCGGTCGCATCCTGCCAGCCCTCCCTGTAGACCCACGCCCGATCGCCGACCCGCAGGACGCGCAGCTCCGGGCCGGACTCCGAAAGCTCCTCAATCAATACGACACCGCTCCGGAAGGCGCGGGCGATTCCGCGGCAGCTCGTACGCACCTGGTTGCCGACCTTGTATTCGGCGTAGAACCGGCCCACCACGTGGGGGGCCGAGAGCGCGGTGCGCAGCCGTTCCTGGAGCGGCGCGCGGTCTTCGGGCGTGATGACGGGAAGGTCGGACGGCGGCGACCCGCACCCGGCCAGGAGCGCGAAAACCGCCCAGGAATGTCGCATCGGCATGACACTGTAGCGGATCAGGGGTCCTGCCGGATCAATTTCTCGAGCGCTTCCTTCAGGTTTTCGCGGGCGCGAAAGAGAAGCGATTTCACCGCCTCGAGCGTGACTTCCATAGTCTCCGCGATCTCCTCGTACGGCAATTCGTGGAACCGCGAGAGGATCACCGCCATCCGCTGGTTCGGGGGAAGCGCGTCCACCGCCCGCCGCACCGCGTCGCGCAACTCCGCGCGCCGCAGGTCATCGTCGGGCCGGACCGCCGTGCGCTCCTCGACCCCGTCCCCGATCGGCATCGGCGCCGTTTTCGGCCGGGAGCGCAGCTCGTTCAGGCACCGGTTCACCGCGATCCGGTAGAGCCACGTCGAGAACCGCGCGGCGGGCTTGTACGAACGGCGCGCGCGGTGGACCTTGATGAAGATCTCCTGGGCGAGATCCTCCGCCAGAGCGCGGTCGCCGACGTACCGCCACGCGATGTTGAGCACGGTCTTCTGGTGCTTGAGGACGAGCTCGTCGAACGCCTTCTCGTCGCCCTCCTGGAAGCGGAGCATCAAGGCGACGTCCGGGTCGCCGAACGGGGCTGGGCGGTCCACCTACTTGGCCTTGAGGATCCGGCGGTTCTCGACGCGCTGGGTGAACCCGACGTCGTCCAGGTGCTCGAGGAGCGGGATCACGAACTTCCGCGACGTGCCCGTAAGGTCGCGCACGGTCGCCGCCTCGATGGCGCCGCGCGCGCGGATGGCCTCCGCGATGAGCTTCTTCGCCTCCTCGACGGTGTCCCGGTGGAAAAGGACGTCGTCCTTGAGGCGCACGACCATGCCCTGGTCGACGAGCATGCCGAGAACCCGGTCGATCCGCTCCCGGTTGTACTTTTTGAACAGGCCGTACAGCTCGTCGATGCGCGGGGTCGCGAATTTTCCGGCCTTCAGGACGCGCTCCACCTCGGCGGCCGCCTCGCCGTCTTCGCGCGAGAGTTTCATCGAGAATCCGGCGAGCCGCGCCTTGGCGTTCTCGACGGCGAAGACACCGCGCCGGACCAGCTCGTCCAGCGATCGCCGGAAGAGCGCCTCCTCGATCTTCGAGTCCGTCCGCAGGACGAGCAGGTCGATCCCCGCCCGCAGCGGGTTCCGCTGGTGGAAGGTCTCCACGTGGGCCTTGAGGAACTGCATCGTCGCCTCGACCGCGTCGGCGTGCATGAACCGCCCCGCGTCGAAGCGGACGATTTTCCCGGCGGCCTCGAACTGCTTCACGGCCGCCTCGACCTGGTCCGCGGGCGCCTTGGCCGCGACGGAAAACTCCTTGAGATCGACCGGTCGTCGGCCCATCTCCTTCAGCGCGAACTCGAGGGCCGAGAAGCGGTTCGAGATCGACGCCTCCTTCTCGACGAGGCGCATGAGGTTCTCATCCTTGAAGGGGCGCAGCTTCTGGTCGGAGGCGTCCAGGATGCGGCCGCCGCCGATCGTGTAGGTCGGCGTCTGGAGCCGGACGATGTAGGGGTCGCCCGCGGCCACCACCACGGGCTCGTCGAGCCGGAACTGGACGTAGCACTCGTCGCCGGGCTCGAGGATCTTCTTGTCGAGGAGAACGATCCGGCCATCCGCCTCCTTGGTGCCGACGTGGAGCTTGACCGGCGAGAGGTTGCGGAGCGGGCGCGGGATGTCCGGGATGTACTTGAAGCGCGCCTCAACGAAGCTCGAGGCCTTGAAGTAGCCCGGCGTGGCGGCCACCATGCCGCGCGCCACCTCCTGGTAGTCGATGTCGGTGACCGCGATGGCGGAGCTGTGCCCGGCCCGGATCTCCCCGACCTCCGCCTTGTACGCCTGGAGATTCCGGATGCGCCCCGATTTTCCGAGGGGCAGGACTTCGATCGCGTCGCCGATCTTCGCGCGGCCGCTCATCGGAACGCCCGTCACGACCGTGCCGAATCCCTTGGCGGAAAAAACGCGCTGGATGGGCATCCGGAAAACGCCGCCCGTCTCGTGCGGGGGCGCCTCCTGGACTTTCGCGTTGATGACTTCGATGAGCTTGTCCATCCCCGTTCCGGAGAGAGCGCTCACCTGGACGACCGGCGCGGTCTCGAGGAAAGTGCCGCGCACCAGGTCGCGGATGTCGTCCTGGACGAGCGCGACGAAATCCGGATCGGCCTTGTCGATCTTCGTGATCACGATGATGCCCCGCTTCAGTCCCAGCAGCTGCATGATCGTGACATGCTCGCGTGTCTGGAGGTTCGGCCCCTCGTCGCCCGCGACGATGAGGAGCACCACGTCGATCGAGGTCGCGCCCGCGACCATGTTCTTGACGAAGCGCTCGTGGCCGGGGACGTCGATGATGCCGACCTTGCGGCCGTCCTTCAGGCTGAAGGGCGCGAAGCCGAGGTCGATCGTCATCTCGCGCTCTTTCTCCTCCTTCAGCCGGTCGGGGTCGATGCCCGTGAGCGCCTTGACCAGCGTGCTCTTGCCGTGGTCGATGTGGCCCGCGGTGCCCAGGATGATGTTGTAGATGTCGGTCGACTTGAGCTGGGAGGTGGCCATGCGTCCCTCCGCCGGAGGGCTCCTGAATCGCGGAGAGTTTACCACGTCCTTATTGGTCCGCCTCCGAGTTTCTGGTTCGAGTTTCTGGCTCGGAACTCGAAGCTTCAGGGGCTGGGATCTGGGATCTGGTTACTGGAATCTATTCAATTACCCGGTCACCTTGACCGCCAGAGGGCGTGCCGGATATTGTGAATGAACTCCATGCGCCGCTTCGCTCTCCTAAGCCTCCTCGCCGCCGCTTCGTGCTCGGGCGACGCCGTCGATCCCGCCGTGGCGAAGGTCGACGTCGAGACGCTCGTGAAGGTCTACCACGAGGCCTACGACCGGGGGGACGACGACGCGGTCCTCGCGATGCTCGACCCCAGCGTCACGATCCCCAATCCGCCGGCGTCCTTCTTCCGCGGGAAGGAGAGCTGCGGCGCGGAACTGAAAAAGGGAATGGCCAGGATCCGCGAGCAGGGCAAGGTCGGAAAACGCGCGACGTATCTCGGCGACATCCGCGTCGTGATCGAGGGCCGGATCGGCGTGGCCACCTACCAGGCCCACGTCAGCGAAGAGGGCACGACGCCTTCGAGATCGATTTTCACGCGGGTTTTCCGCCACTCGGGCGGGAAGTGGCTCATCCTGGCGGAGCACTACACGTTCGCGCCCGAGAAGTAGGCGTCAGGGCCGATAGAGCAGGTGCATCTCCTGCCGGCGGGTTCCGCCGAAGCCGAGCACGCGCCCCTTCACGAACCTTCCCTCGAGCGCCTGCCCCCGGGAAATGATCAACTCGAACCCGGCGCCCTGGAAGTCGGCGCGAGTCAGATGGAACCAAGACGGTCCCGTTTCGTCGTCCCAGAAGACGAGCGTCCCCGAGGGAAGACCGGCGATGATCTCGAGGTTCTTCGCGCGATCTCCCCACGTGGGCGCGCTCCACGGATCGGCATCGAAAAGAATGGCCATGTACGCCTGGCTCCAGACCAGCCGTTTCACCGGTCGGGGGCTCTTCATGAAATCCGCGTGCGTCTCCGCGATCAAGCGGGCGTCCCGCGAGTAGATCCAGCCGTCGACGTACATCGCGGCGAAGACCGCGGATGCGGCGAGGACCGCACCGGCCGACGCGATCCGGACTCCGCGGGGCAGCCTCGCGCATCGGTCGGCGATCACGTTCCATCCGGTCAGGGCGATGAGCGCCATTGCGGGGGCGACCGTCACCATGTAGCGCGCGTATCCGGCGCTGCCGAGTCCGCCGAACGACCAGAGCGCCGAATGGATCATGAGGACCGCGAGGACCGGGGAGGTCAATGTGCCGCCGCGACGCCGCGCGAGCAGGACCGCGAGCCCGACGACCAGCGGGACCTGGAGCAGGCGGCCGGCGATCTCGGGCAGCCGCGCGGCGTACCCCCAGATCGGACCCGAGCCGTAGGGAGCACCCGTCGCCGTCCAGTCGGGCGGCCAGTGGTGCTTGATGTACAGGGGGTCGCCGCTGATGAGCCACGCCGCGAGCCACCAGGCCGCCGCGCCCGAGGCGAGGAGCAGGACCGAGGGGATCCGTCTCCACGCGGGCCGGGGGTCGCGCGGGACGAGCAGGATCCAGGCTCCCCAGACGACGCCGAGCACGAAGCCCTCGGGGCGCGCGAGGATCATCAGGGAAGCGACCAGCATTCCGGAGACGACCCGCCCGGCATGGTGGAGTCGCAGCGCCGTCACGAAGATGAGGGCGAACAGCGGCTCGGTCAGGGTGTCGGAACAGAGCAGCAGGAACGAGGGCTGGAGGACGAGCAGCGGCACGGCCAGCGCGGAACGCGCGAGCCCCAGGTGCTCCGCAAGGCGCCACGTCTGCCACGCGGTCACGGCGCAGAGGCCCACAGTGAAGAGCTTGGCCGCCGGATATCCGAATTGCGCGGGCAGCGAGTACAGCAGCGTGAACGCGGGACGGCTCCACACGCCGACCAGAAGTTCCGGATGAATCCAGGCCCACCGGGCGAAGAGGAAGTGGTTGCCGCCGTCCTGCTGGTACCCGTCGGGATAGAGAAAGACCAGAATGCCCGCCAAGCCGATGAAGGCCCCGAGCCATATTTCCGCGGCCCGGCGCGCGGGCGATTCCATGGCGTCGGAGTATGCCACATGGCCCCGCGGCGGGAGTGATATAACACTCGCATGATGATCCGGCGCGCCACCCCGGGCGACGTCCCCGCGATCGTCCGGCTCTGGCGCGAAATGTGGGACTACAACGCGGCGCTCGATCCCCGCATGGCCGCCACCCCGGTGGCGAATCCCGTCATGTCCGGCTGGATCGAGGACCATCTCGAGGGGGAACGCAGCCTGGTCCTCGTGGCCCAGGACGGGAAGGATCTCGTCGGCTACGGCCTTGCGACGATCCTCGAGAACCCGCCCGTGGTGCCCCACCAGTTCTACGGCTACGTTTCGGAACTCTCGGTCACGGCCTCCCACCGCCGGTCCGGCGTGGGGACGCTCCTGCTGGATGGCATCCAGGCCTGGTTCCACGCCAAGGGCCTGCCGTACGCCGAGGTCACCGCCTCCGTTCGCAACGAAGTCGCGCGGGGTTTCTGGCGCAAGCAAGGGTACGGGGATTTCGTGGAGAGGCTGCGCCGCGATTTTTGATCGGGGAGCATCATGGATTTCGCCATCCGCGACCGGGTCGCCGTCGTCCTCGCCGCTTCGAAGGGGATGGGCTTCGCCGTGGCGTCGGGTCTCGCGCGCGAAGGGTGCCGCGTGGCGATGTGCGCCCGGCGGAAGCCGGACCTCGAGCGCGCGGCCAGGGTGATCGAGGACGACACGGGCCGCCCCGTCTTCCGACGCGCCCTCGATGTCACGAAGCGGGCGTCGATCCGCCCCTTCCTCGCCGCGGTTGAGCGCGAAGCGGGGCCCCCGGACATCCTCATCGTGAACAGCGGCGGCCCTCCCCCCGGAACGGCGCTGGAAGTCCGCGACCGCGACGTCGATGGATCGGTGAGGTCCACGCTCCTCGTCGCGGTGGACTGGATGCGCGCCGTCGCGCCCGGCATGATCCGCCGGAAATGGGGGCGGATCGTGGCGATCGAATCGACCTCGATCAAGGCGCCGATCGACACGCTCGCGCTCTCGAACACGATGCGCGCGGGCGTCGCCGGGTTCGCGAAATCCCTGGCACGCGAGGTCGCGCCGCACGGCGTGACCGTGAACGTCCTCTGTCCCGGGATGATCCGCACGGACCGGCTCAAGGCGCTGGCGGAAGGCCGCGCGAAGAAGGCGCGGACGACGGTCGAGGAGATCTTCCGGCGGATGGCGGCCGAAATCCCGGTGGGGCGGATCGGAACCCCGGAGGAGTTCGCCGCGGCGGCCGTGTTTCTCGCCTCCGTGCCGGCGCGCTACATCACGGGCACGGTGATCCAGGTGGACGGCGGGGCGTATCGCGGATTGCTGTGATCGCGGGAATCAGCGCCGTTTCGCCTTGGCGGGCCGCGGCCGCTTCGCCGGCGCCTTCGCGGGTTCGGCGGGCCGGCCGTTGCGGGGGCTCTTCCCTTCCTTCTCGGGATCCTTGACGACGGGCTTCTGGAGCTCCTCCTGGACGCGCCACTCCAGCTCGTGGCGGAGGGCCCCGATGGGCAGCCCGCCCGCGCGGAGGACGCTGTTGTTGAAGAACGGCTCCGTGAACCGGCCCTTCATCTTGTCCCGCACCCATTTTCTCAGCTCGCGGATGCGGTCGCGGCCCCAGAGCGGGCACGAGGAGAGCGTCGGGTTCAGCGCCGTCCGCCGGACCTCGGCCTCGGCGACCACGCGATCGGTGCCGATGTGGTCGATGAGGAACTCGACGGCCTGGTTGAAGGTGAGACGGCCCGTGGCGAGTTTCACGTCGAGGATCATGCGCGCCCCGGCGTTCGTCGCGTTGAGAATCTGCACGAACCGCGACTGCGGGGTGTCGTCGAATCCCAGCTCCTTGACCCGCTCCTCGACGAAGAGCGCCCAGCCCTCGAGCGTCTCCGGGGAGGTCGCGAACGTCCGCAGGAGCGACGGATGGTGGAGTCCCCAGCCCGCCATCAGGTGCCGGCCGGGGTAGGAGAGGTGCGCCGTGAGGCTCGTGAGCGCCGAGAAATTGTGCTCCTTGAGCTTGTCGCTGTCGCAGTCCCCCGGCGTCACGCACACGTAGCCGTCCCGCTTCTGCTCGAAACGGGCCGGAGGCCAGTACATCCCGTGCGGGATGACGTGGCGCAGGAAGGAGGGCGTCTCGATCACGTACATCGAGTCGTGCTCCGGGATCTGGGCGAACTTCGACCGGTTCACGAACTGCTTGGCCTTCGCGACCGCCTCGCGCACGAAGCGCAGGACCCCGTCCATCGCGTCCGGATGCTGCGTCTTGACGAGGTCCCGCACGTCCTCGACCGCGACCTTGCGCTTGATCTGGCGGCCGATCTCCCGCAGCTTCTCGAGCCCGCGCGCCATCTCGGCCTCGCCGAGCGCGGCGAGCCCCGACGGCGAGAGGGTGATCCCCCGCTCGTTCAGCCATCCGCGGTAGAGGTCCTCGCCGATCGCCCAGTCCTCCCCGCACTCGGGCAGGATGTCCACGATGAGCCAGTCGGAGTATTTCTCGAGGGCGTTCTGGGCCGACTCGATGAGGCGGTGCATCTGGCGCTCCATCGCGGGGCCGAGGTGCTCGCGGCTGATGTCGCGCAGCGTGTTGAAGAAGCCCGGCAGGCGCGTCAGCGTCTCGAGCTCGTTCTCGATGAAGAACTTCACGGGGCGGCGGAGGCGGCTCTTGGACTGCTCGATGTACGTCGGGAGGACCTCGAGCCGCTTCATGAGGCTTTTCATCCGCTCCCGGAGCGGCGCGTAGTTGCGGAAGAGGACCTGGAAGAGGGCGTAGCCCACGACCTGCGGCGCCTCGGGCAGCCGCTCCCAGAGCCGGACCTTCTCCCGCTCGTACAGCCAGAGCCGGAGCGTCGAGAGGATCATCTCCCGGTCCACGGCCAGGTCCGGTCGGAGCTTCTTCGGGTCCTGCTTCTGGAACTCCGCGATCCACCGGGCGAAGAGGCGGTGGTCGTCGAGCTCGCGTTCGATCGAGCCGTCGGGCATCAGCTCGTCGTACTCGTCGTGGTACCCGAGGGACGAGCCGAGGATGGGGTTCCGCTTCACCCATTCCTGGAAGAAGCGGGCGCCCAGCTTTTCGAAATGGCGGTTCGCGTTCATGCTAGTGGTGCAGGACCTTTCGGAATTCCTCGGTGAGCGCGGGGACGACCTCGAAGGCGTCCCCGACGATCCCGTAGTTGGCCACCTTGAAGATGGGCGCGTCGGGATCCTTGTTGATCGCGACGATCACCTTGGAGGAGGACATCCCCGCCAGGTGCTGGATCGCGCCGGAGACCGCGATGGCGATGTAGAGGTTGGGCGAGACGGTTTTCCCCGTCTGGCCCACCTGCTCCGAGTGCGGACGCCATCCGTTGTCCACGACCGCGCGCGACGCGCCGACGGCCGCTCCCAGGACCGCCGCGAGTTCGTCCCGGAGCTTGAATGCCTCCGGACTGCCGAGGCCGCGACCCGCGGTGACGACGATCGAGGCCTCGGTCAGCTCGACCTTGCCCGCGGACGTCGCGGCCACTTCCTTCACCAAGGTGCGCAGGTCGCCCTCCCCGAGCGTGAGCTTCAGATCCTCCACGGCCGGCGAGGCGTTGCCGTCCCGCGCGAGCGGAAAAACATTCGGCCGGAGCGTGTAGATGGCCGGCGATTTCCGGAATCCGACCTGGACGTACATCTTGCCCGCGTACACCGGCCGGCGCGCGACGATCCGGCCGCCTTCGGAGGCGAGGCCGGTACAGTCGGTCGCGACGGCGCTGCCCGACATCGCGGCCACCGTGGGGGCGAGGTCCTTTCCCATCGCCGTCGCCGCGAGAAAGAGATTCGTCGCACCTGATTTTTGCAGGGCGAGCAGGATCGCCCGGGCATATCCCTCCGGCGCGTAGAGCTTGAAGCGCGGATCGTCGACGACGTAAACCTTCTTCGCCCCCGCGCGGCCCGCTTCGGCCGCCAGCGCGCCGACGCCCGATCCGACGAGCACGGCGAAGGCCTCGCCGAGGCGCGACGCCTCGCTCAGGGCCTCGAGGCCCGCCCGCTTGACCTTGCCCTCGCGCTGCTCGACGAAAACCAGGATGGAATGCGCCATCAGAGGACCTTGGCCTCGTCGCGAAGGAGGCGGACCAGCTCCGGCACCGCGTCCTTCCCCCGGCCCACGATCCGCCCCGGGGGTCGCGGCGGCGGCGGCTCCATTTTCAGGATCTCGATGCGGGGCTCCACGGCGGCCGCGCCTTTCGTTTCCACCGGCTTCTTCTTCGCGGCCATGATCCCCTTGAGCGACGGGTAGCGCGGCTCGTTCAAGCCCTTCTGCGCCGCGACGACGCACGGCATGGCCATCTCGACGATCTCCTCGCTCCCCTCGATCTGGCGGCGGCAGACGACCTTGTCCCCCTGGATCTCCAGCTTCGTCACGACGGTCGCCCGGGGAATCTTCAAGTGCTCGGCCACCATCCCCGGCACCTGGCAGGAGTCGCTGTCGACCGCCTGCTTGCCGAAGAGGATGAGGCTCGCGCCGAGGGGCTTGAGTACCCCCGCGAGGATCTCCGCCGTCACCCCCCCGTCGAACGTCGAACCGCCCTTGACGAGAATCCCGCGATCGACCCCCATCGCGAGCGCCTTGCGCAGGATGGACTCGTTTCCGTCCGGATCGACCGTCACGCCCACGACTTCGCCCGAACCGGCCTTGTCGCGGATCCTCAGGGCCTCTTCGATGGCGAATTCGTCGTACGGATTGATGACGAACTCGATCCCCTGAGGGTTGATGGACTTGCCGTCGGGTCCGACCGTCGGGCGCGCGGTGGTGTCAGGAACCCGCTTGAGGCAGACGGCCAGAATCATGCGTTTTTCCGCGGATTTGCGGGCACTAAAAGAGTGCCCATTATAGGCAAATGTTTTTCAACCGCAAGTGAAAAGCCCCGCCCGCCCCTGGCGGGCCGGGAGTGAGGCCGCGGGTGTCCCCGTCGTCCGTCGAATTCATCCGCCGTCATTCGTACGCAATCGCGTCGAGTACATTCAGCCTCGCGGCGCGGTGGGCGGGAAGGAGGCTCGCGAGGTACCCGATCGCGATCGCCGACCCCGCGGCCGCCGCGATCCAGCCCCAGGGAATGGAGAGCGGGATCCAATACCCCGTGACTTGAAGTGTGTGAAGACGCAGGGGGAAGGCCGCCCCCGCCACACCCGCCAGGACCCCGATCGCGCCCCCCACCGACGCCATGAGGAACGATTCGATCATCACCGTCCGCCGGATCTGCCCGCGCGTCGCCCCGACCGCCCGCAGCAGGCCGATCTCCCGCGTCCTCCGCAGAACCGAGATGAGGAGCGTGTTCAGGATCCCGAGAAAGCCGATGATCACCGCGATCAGCACCTGGATGTTGGAGAGCTGGAACGCCTGGTCGAGCGCCTCCGCCGCGATTCCCCGGAGCTCGGACGGCGAATAGAGAAAAGCCGTGTACGTTCCCTTCAATTTCTCCGCCACGCGCGATCGGACTTCGTCCACCGACGACCCCGGAGCCACGCGAAGATCGATGTACGCCACCAGGTCGTCCCGCCACAATTTCCGGTAGACGGCCCGCTCCATCACGACCATGCCGGCGGGCCACGAATAGTCTTCCACGGCCCGCGCGACGCGGAACGTCCGGGGCCCTTCCGCCGTCTGCAGTTCCACCTGCGATCCCGGGGGCGTGCCGTACCGGTGCATGAAGTTCTCGGAAACGATTATGTCCCGGCCCGCGAGCATGCCTTCCCGGAGCGCGGGGTCGTCGATCGCCTTCATCCGGGCGGTGATCCCCCGCTCCCGATGCATCCGGAAGAGTCCGTCGAGGTCGATCGCCAGGAGCATGATCTCGCTGTCCCTGAAGGGCTGGTGGTGAAGTCCCACGGTGTAGACGGATCCGACGCCGGGCACGGTCCGCATTTCGTCCGCGAGCGATTCGGGGAACCTCGCCGGACTGTAGAGCTGGGTCGCGAGGTCGGTGCCGTTGATCGAGAGGTCGAAGGGAAAGGCCTCGGCCATCCACGCGTCCGCCGAGCGCCGCAGGGACGCGAGGAACGAGGCGCTCGCGACCATCATCGAGAGGGCGCCGCCGAGGGCGATCGTCGTCAGCGCCGTGCGCCGGGGGAACTTTCCGACATTGTCCGCCGCGAGGTAGCCCTCGATCCTGAAAACCCGGCGGAGCGCCGGTCGCGCGAGCCTCGCCGTCCAGACCGTGAGCTGGGGCAGCACGAGCGCCACGCCGACAAAAATGAAAACAGTCGCGGCCAGCCCGCCGTACGGCGGAAGGCGCAAGTAGAACCCGAGGACGAGCGCGGAGGCCGCGACGATGAAGAACATTCCGACCCCGAAGGAGCGAAGGTGCCGCGGCGCCGCCCGCGCCGATTCGACCGACGCCCCAAGCAGGCCCGCGGGAGGCGTACGCATCGCCTCGAGCGCCGGCACGAGCGCCGCGAAGAGGGCCACCAAGGTCCCCACGGCGAGCGATCCCGCCGCCACGGGGAGGGTGAGGACCACTTCGCGCACGTCGATCGCCAGCGTCAGGGCGTTCGCCGCTTTCGCGGATACCGAAACGAGCAGTCGGGCCAGCCCGTACCCCGCTCCGAGCCCCGCCGCCGACCCGAGAAAGCCGAGGGCCGACCACTCCAGGAGGACGAGCCCGAGCACCTGCCGCCGCAGGGCGCCGAGAGACCGCAGGATCGCGATGTCCCGGAGCCGCTCGACGACCGAGATCGACACGGAGTTGTAGATGATGAAGAGCCCGACCACGAGCGCGACGACCGAGACGACGACGAGCGCCCGCACGCGCGAGAGGGCGTCGTCGAGCACCGCGCTCCGCCGCAGGAGCGGCTGGACCGAATAGGCCGGCCCGAGCGCGGCGGCGATCCGCGCGCCCGCGGCGTCCGCGTCCAGGCCCTCGGGGGGCGCGACGTCGATGCGATCGACGAGGCCCGGCTTCGTGAAGAGCCGCTGCGCCGCCGGCAGCCCCATCACCATGAAATTGCCGCCGAAAACCCGGGCGGGCCCCTCGCTCTCGATGATCCCCGTCACGGTGAGCCGAGCCTTTCCGCGCGGAGTGTCCAGGACGAGCGGCGATCCAGGCGCAAGCCCGTGCCGCCCGGCAAACCGGCGGGTCACGACGATCCCGTCGGGCCGGAGGGCCGTCGCGATGAAGGCGCGGAGGTCGGCGTCCGGAATCCGGAAGTCGTACAGACGCAGGAGCCGGTCTTTCCAGAAGTCGATTCCGAAGACGAGGACCGGGCCCTCCTTGAGATCGGAAAGGGTCGTGCTGCGCTGGAGCACCGGGGCGGCGATGGCACCCGGCAGGGACTCGATGCGGGCGAGCGCGGCTTCGTCGACTCCGGCCCCGCTCGCGAAGGTCACCTGGAGTTTCGCCCGCCCCCCGAGCCGCTCCCCGGTCTCCTCGAAGGCGCGAACCACCGTGGAGTTCGCGACCGCCGACGAGACGAAGAGGGCCACGCCGAGCGCGACGCTCGCGGCGCCGAGGACCGTCCGGAGCGGATGGCGCCGGGCATGACGCCACGAAAAAAGGCGCAGCAGCCTCCTCAAGGGGTCCCGTCGCTTTCCACGCGCCCGTCGCGCAGGCGGACGACCCGGTCGGCGAACCGGGCCGCGGAGGGATCGTGGGTGACGACCACCACGGTGCGGCCGTCCTCCTTCGCGACGGTGTGGAGGAGTTCGAGGATGCCCCGGCCCGTCGCGCTGTCGAGGTTGCCCGTCGGCTCGTCCGCGAGGACGATCGCGGGGTCGGCGACGAGCGCCCGCGCCACCGCGACGCGCTGCATCTCGCCGCCGGAGAGCTCGTCGGGGGCGCTGCCCCGGCGGGCGCCGAGTCCGACGCGCTCGAGGAGCGGCGCGACCCGACGCTCGACCTCCGCGGGACGCCTTCCTTCCAGCAGGAGCGGGAGCGCCACGTTCTCCGCGACGCTCAACGAGGGGATGAGGTTGAAGAACTGGAAGACGAAGCCGAGCCGGCGGCGGCGGAGGAGCGTGAGGTCGTCGTCGCTCCGCGAGGAGGTGGCGGTCCCTTCGAGGAGCACCTCGCCCGAGGTGGGGAGGTCGAGGCCTCCCGCCAGGTGGAGGAAGGTCGATTTGCCCGAGCCGCTCGGCCCCGTGAGGCAGGTGAATCCGCCTCGGTCGATCCGGAGAGAGACCCCGTCGAGCGCGGCGATTGCCCGGGTTCCCTGCGGGTAGAGTTTCCGGACGTTGCGGAATTCGATCACGGCTGGATCCGTAGTAGCTCTCGCCGGTGACGCGCGCAAGACGTTGGGCGCCGGGAGCGGGATGCGGGAAGCCGGTAACTACCTGTCTTTTCCCGCGTTAATGTATTCGGGACCGTATGGAGCGACGGTCCGCTTCTCGAGGTCGAACTGATTGCATTCGATGATGTCGCGGCCGTAGACGTGCAGCGAATGGGTGGGCTGGTCGCCGAGGTTCTCGACCTTGTGGATCTCCTCGTGGGGCGGAAGGACGTAGGAGACGCTGCCGGGTCCCGACCAGAATCCGTTGGCTTCGCGCAGCTCGGCGAACCCGGGCTTCTTCCGGTCGTCGAGCCGGACGTAATTGGTCACCTTGAGTTCGCCGTCCATGATCCCCATGAGGCCCCAGGTCCCGTGGTCGTGGACGGGCGTCCCCTGGGTCGGGAGCCAGACGCCGCTCATGATGACGAAGCGGCGCTTCCGGTCGATGTAGACGAGGTGGCGGGCGTAGTGGGAGGCGTCGGACTCGCGCTCCTCGGGGGTGAGGAAGGTTTCGCCGGCGCCGAGGAGGAGCTTCATCTTGCGGGAGATCTTGCGGATCATCTCGGCCTGGTCCCGCTCCAGGGAGGTGATCATCTCCATGTCGGTGATGAAGTCCTGGAAACAGTAGGCGGCGGTCTCCGGCATGCCGATTTCCCTCGCAGGCGGCCTTCCGTCGATATAACCCCGGCGTCGCGGGGAGTCAACCAAAACGGTCCGGGATCCACTTTCCCCTTGACCGGGAGGCCCGAGACCATTAAAAATGAATGGTCAGAACCCGAGGATGGACCGGAATGATCACTCAGGGCGAAATCGCGCGCCGCCTGGGCCTCGACGTCTCCTCTGTTAATAAAATATTGAACAAACGGGCCGGGCCCGTCTTCCGGAAGGAGACCATCCGGAAGGTGTTCAAGGTCGCCCGGGAGCTCGGCTACGATTTCGGCCGCCTCAAGTACACCCACCGGCGGAAATTCGAGCGCCACGAGGTCGCCGTCGGCGCCGAGATCGTCATCCTCACCAAGGACGGCGCCGTCTACGACCAGGGCGTCGCCACCATCCGCGACATCAGCCAGGGCGGCGCCCGCGTCACCGACCTGGCCACCCCCCTCGGCTCCCTCCCCATCGAGCCCTTCACCGTCCAGCTCCGGCCCATGCAGAAGCCGCTCGACGACGTCGAGCTCAGCGGCCACATCGTCCGCCTCAACACGAACGGCGCCGTGACCTTCGGCGTCGAGTTCTCGCGCCTCGAGCCCTCCGCGACCCGAAAACTGAAACGCGTGGCCGCCCCGTAGGGTCTAATGTCGGGATGACCGCCCTCTCACGGCGCGCCGCGTTTCTCGCGCTCGGCGTCATCTTTGCGGCCAACTTCCTCAGCTACCTCGACCGCACCCTCGTCAGCGCGCTCGAGGAGCCCCTCAAGGGCGCCTTCGGACTCGACTCCGCCAACTTCGGGCTCCTCTGGACGCTCTTCACCATCGGCTACATGGTGTGCGCCATCCCGATCGGCTACCTCGCCGACCGGTTCCACCGCCCGCGCATCCTGGCCCTCTGCATCGTGGTCTGGAGCGTGGCCACGATCGGCTCCGGATGGGCGATCTCCCGCGAGACGCTGTTCGCCTGCCGCCTCCTCATCGGCGTCGGCGAGGCGGGATGCCTCATCATCGGGCAGGCCCTCATCGCCGACTACTTCGCGCGCGAATCGCGCGGCCGCGCCCTTTCGGTCTTTCACTTCGCGGTGCCGCTCGGCGGCACGGGCGCCTTCATTATGGCGGGGGCCCTCGGCAAGGTCCTCGACTGGCGGGAGCTCTTTTACATCGCGGGGGCGCCGGGGTTCCTCGTCGCCGCCCTCATCCTCCTCCTCATCGATCCTCCCCGGGGCGGCGAGGGCGAGCCCGCCGCCCCCCGGACCAACCTGGGGGGCTACTTCCAGCTCTTCCGGATCCGTTCGCTGATGTTCGTCATCTTCGGCCAGGCTTTCGCCGTCATCCTGCTCGTCTGCTGGATCCATTTTGGCGTCGAGTTCTTCACCGAGGTGCGCGGGATGAACCGCGAGAGCGCGCGCATCACGCTGGGGATCCTGGCCCTCATCTCCGGCGCCCTCGGAAACACCGTCGGAGGAATCCTCGGCGACCGCCTCGCGCGGAAGTATCGCGGGGCGTACGCCTTCCTCGCGGGCACCGCCTACCTGGTCGCGGTGCCCTTCCTCCTGGTCGGATTTCTCTCCGCGGACCGCTGGGTCTTCCTGCCGACGCTGACCATCGGGAGTTTCTGCCTCTTCCTCTGCATGCCCGCGGTGAACGCGCAGATCGCGGCGGTCACCCCGGCCCACCAGCGCGCGATGGCGTGGTCGATGGCCGTCTTCATCCTCCACCTGCTCGGCGACACCGCGGCGCCGTGGGTTTTCGGGAAGGTGGACCTCCGCTTCGGGCGCACCCACGCGTTCACGGGATTCACGTTCTTCCTCGTCCTCGCCGGTATCTGCTGCTTCCTCGCGGCGCGGTCGGCCCGGGGCGACCTCGAGCGCCTCGAGGCCGCGAAGGGCGAATCCCCTCCCGCCCATCCCGTATAATCGCCGGCGGCGAGGGCAATCGTGAACGAGGACAATCTTCGCCGGCTCTACGACCGGCTCGGCATCGGCGAGGCCCCGGCGAGCCCTCCGCCCCGGCCGCTTCCGCAGAGTCCCCCGCCGCCCCTGGGTCAGCCCCCGCCCGTCGAGACGGAGCCTCCGAAAGAACCGTCCGCTCCCGCGGCCGCCCCGTCCCAGGACCAGATCCCATCGCCGGTCGACCGGCTCGCGGAATCGAAGATAGCCGTGTCAATCCCGCTCCTGGTCGTTTCGATCGCCGCCATCGGGCTGGCCCTCCTCATCATCGTCCGGCACTCCGACGCTCCCCCGGCGCCGCCTCCCAGGACGCCGGTCGCCCACGCTCCGACCCCCACACCCGCGCCTGCGGAGCCCACGTCCGTCGTCCCCGCTCCCACGACCGCGCCCGATCCTCCCGCGCCGCCCATGGGCGACCCGCCCAACCCCCCGCCGCCGCCTCCGCCGCCGAGCCTGACTCCCCAGGAAGTCCGCTTCAACCGGATCCGCGCGAACGGCGGCACCGATAATTCCGAGTCGGCCGTGCTGAGAGGCCTCGACTGGCTCGCCCGCCACCAGGCCGACACCGGGGAGTGGGAGGGCATGCTCTTCGAGCGCCTCTGCCCCAAGGGGGACTCCTGCCAGTCGAGTTCCGCCCCCGGCGACCAGGCGTACACTCCCGGCATCACGGGACTCGCGCTGGTCGCGTTCCTCGGAGCGGGCCATTCCCCGACGGAGGGCCTCTACGCGAAGACCGTCTCCCGCGGACTCGCCTGGCTCGTCCTGCACCAGGATCCCGACGGAGGGATTCGAGTCACCGGCGGCGAGGTCAATTTCTACAACCAGGCCGTCGCGACGCGGGCGCTCTGCGAGGCCGCGGGCGCCACTGGGGATGGGCGGTTCCGCGGGGCCGCGCAGAAGGCGCTCGACTACCTGGAAAAAACCCAATATCCCGACGGCGGGTGGAACTACTTCCGCGATCCCGCCCTCCCCGACCGGAACGACGCCTCGATCACCGGGTGGGCCGTGCTCGCCCTGCGCGCGGGCCAGGAGGCCGGGTTGCGCGTCGCTCCCGACATGAAATCGCGCGCCCGGGACTTTTTTCTCCGGCGCACCGACGCGACGACCGGCGAAGTCCTCTACGCTGAGCGCGACCCCGGGTCGGGCCGTCGCGGGCCCGGGCTGGCGGGGCTCGGCTTCGCCTGCCGGAGCTGGCTGGGCGACGAGAATCCGGACGTCGCGCGCCTCTCGGCCGCCCGGGTTCTCGCGGCGATCCCGGACGGGGCGAAATACCTCGACGGCCAGGAAAAGGCGGCGCGGAAGGAGTTCTCGTTCAGCCTCGAGCAGAACATGGCGGGCTGGTACTACGGGACCGAGGCGATGTTCCGCCGCGGCGGCGCGGCCTGGGTCGCGTGGAACACCGCCCTGCGCGACCTCCTCGTCGACAGGCAGTTCCGCCGGACGCACCGGGCCGGGTCGTGGGACCCCGAGACCGGCTACATCGGCCGCGAAGGGGGCCGGGTATTCTCGACGGCGATCGGCGTCCTGATCATGACGATCTATGCCCGGGAGCGGTGATTCGAATGTCCCCTCCCCGCGGCGCGGGAGGGGTATAATGGGAATTCCATTGTGACGGGCCGGCGCCGTTCCCCTACTTAGGAGCCAGAGATGAAGTACCTCTCCGCGGTCCTCGGACTGCTGTGCGCGGCGCTGTGGAGCGCCGAGGCGGCCGCCCAGGACGGCATGATTTCCGCCAAGGCCCGCCGCTGGCGGGCGGAGATCTCCGGCGACCTCAAGGTCGACGACAACGGGGTCGGCGGAAGCGATCTCAACGTCTCCTCCACCCTCGGCCTCAACGACAAGGAAGATTTCGACGAGTTCCACGCCACGCTGGGCCTGCCCCTCCTGGGCAAGTTCAACTTCCAGTACCTGACGGGCACCTACACGGGCACGCGGACGCTCACGAGCGACATCACCTACGCCGGCACCACCTACTCCGCGACCTCCAACAACCAGATTCACACCGACGTCGACATCAAGTCCTACACTCTCCTCTGGCAGTTCGGGGCGAGCACCCCCGGCATCATCGGGGCGAGCGTCGGGGCGGGCGGACTCGCGGGGCTGAAGTATTTCGACATCGTGACCGCGGTCGACGACGACCAGGGGAACCACGAGTCGGTCGACATCCGGGCCCCCGTCCCGGTCGTCGGCGCCTACGTCAGGACCGCGCTGGCGTCGTTCCTCTTCGTCGAGGCGCAGGTCCACGGCCTCAAGATTCCCGGGAACCTCGCGCAGGGCCTGTCGGGGAATTTCTACGACGCCACGATCGCGCTCGACGCGAAGATCAGCACCTTCTACGCGGGCATCGGCTACCGCCTCTTCCACTTCGAGGTGAAGTACGAGAGCGGCTCGGACGTGAACGCCAACGTGGATCTGAAGGGGATCTTCTTCGAAGTGGGGCTGTCGTTCTGAGCTTGGGGTGAGCCGACGTCGATTCTGTACGCTGAATCAGGGCTTGGGTTCCGCCGTGCGCTCATTCATCTGACGGATTCCACTTCGTTGAACCCCTAGCGGCCGGCGCCGAGCCAGGCCCGGATCCGCGGATCGCGCGCCGACCGCGCCAGCGTCTCCTTCTCGACGTCCGTCAATTTCGGCTCCGCCCCGATCGACTCCGCGAGGTCGAGCCCCGAGGGCGCGTCGAGCAGCGCCAGCGCCTCCGCGAGGGCGAGGAGCGCCTCCCGGTCCGGCGCGGGCTCCTCCTGCAGCTTCCGCACCCGCGCCTCGATGAGCCCCACCGCCATCCGGTCCTGGAGATAAGCCAGCGCGCGCGCGATCGGCCCGCATCTTGGGGCCGGGCTGTGGACGAGTCCCCACCGGAGGAACGAGGCCGCTTCGCCGTCGCGGGCCCCGGGGAGCGGTGCGGCGCGGCCGGGCTCCTCGATCCGGACGACGGTGCACGCCGCCGAGTCGGGCGCGAAGAGGATGATGGGCTCCCCCGCGTCGACGGGCCGCTCCTCCGTCGTCCCACGCGTGCCGACGTACACCGATTCGAGGAGCGCCGTTCCCATGCGGCGCGCCTGGAGGTGGAGGATTTCCTTTTCCCCGGACTCGGCGGGCCAGGAACCTCCGACCATCGCGTCCTCGGTCGCGTGGAAGAAGCGCTCGGCCGACCAGAGAAGCCCGCCCCGGTCGGAGTTCGCGGCGCGCCCCACGCGCCACGCGGCCATCCGGAGCGACCGGCTCTCGCTCCACCGCTCCCAGCGGAGCCCGAGGCGCGCGTCGGGGATCCACTGCGCCCGGAGCCGGACGAGATCGGCGAGGCGCGCCAGGTGCGGCGTGGGCTGGAGCCGGACGCCGTACTCCGCCTCGAGGAGCCGGTTCGCCGTCCACGCCCGGAACCGGTCCTTCGGGGCGTCGCGCAGGAGCCTGATGAGCCAGGCGGGCCGGTCGCGCGTCGCGATGGGGAGGACGAGGCCCTCGCGGACCCACTCCGCCGGCCCGAGGTTTCGCCACGCGCTCCAGAGGGCGCGCGCCTCGCGCTCCGAGCCGAGGGGGCGGCCGAGGAGGAGCCCGAGGTACTCGACCCAGGGGGCGGGATCGGGGGCGCGGCCCAGGAAGTCGACGGCGCGCGCGACGCTCTCGCGCAGCCAGTGGTCCGGGTCGAGGTCGCCCGAAGCGTTCCACCAGGCGCGCGCCTCGCCGCAGACGTCGCCCGCCTCCGTCGCTTCCGCGAGGAGGGCGTCCTGGAGCCCGAGGTGAAGGAGCGCGGCGCCCGCGAGGTCGCAGACGCGCGGGGCGTCGGGGGCGCCGGAGAGGGCGCGTCCCGACTCGAGGAGCCGCGCGAATTCCTCGAGCCCTCCGCGCCCGGCGGGCGCGGCGAGGTCGATCATGAGGCGGAGGAGATCGAGGGCGCGGCGTTCGGAGACGACGTCGCGCTCGAGGGCCCGGGCGAGAAGCCGGAGGGCGGGCCGGCCGGCGCGGGCGAGGTCGCGTTCGAGCGCGTGCCGGACGACGGGCTCGAGGATCGCGGTCTCGGGGGCGTCGGGCCACTCGAAGAGGGCGAGGTGGAGGATTTTCACATGGAGCGGGACTT
>Ga0193713_1000117_pt1 | contig 23925 bp, 21 predicted proteins | sample H3a2metaG_FD_143054 | JGI IMG/M metagenome (GOLD analysis project Ga0193713, IMG submission 143054) | Soil microbial communities from a riparian zone of the East river system, Colorado, United States - H3a2 | ecosystem: Environmental > Terrestrial > Soil > Riparian zone | place: USA: East River... | reverse complement strand
CATCCGGGTCATCCTCGAACGCCAGCGGCAGGTCCCGGGATCGAAGAACCTGCTCGCGAATCTCTCGGACGAGGACCTGGGCAAGATCACCACGCTCCTCGAGGACGACCGGATCGGCGAAGAGGTCTACCTCTCGAAGCTCGATCTCGTCCTCGGAGTCGTCAACGATCCGGCCTACGAGACCCAGGACATCGGCCACGAGGGGATGGAGGTCCTGAAGACCTGGGAGGCGATGGACGAGGGCGAGCTCGACTTCGACCAGGGCCTCAAGGAGGCCTCCGATACGCGCGAACCCAGCGGCCGCAAGGAGCGCAAGGAGCGGGAGAAGAACGAAGAGGAGCAGGCGGAGCCGAACTGAGAACTGATGACCGATGACGGATGACGGATGACCGAAGACACTGAAATCTGTAGTCAGAAGTCTGGAGTCTGCGACGGAGACTGAAATGAACCTGGACATCAAGAGCTGGTTTCGCAGGCGGAAAGAGCTCTCGCTGGTTGAGGTCAAGCGCGAGGAAATCAAGCTCGGCATCCGCGAGAACCAGACGATCACGAAGCTGGAGAAGCTCGAGAAGGAGCGCGAGGAGATCTTCGCCAAGGGCTCGAAGATCAAGTCCCCCTCGCGGCGCCGCCAGCTCGCCCGCCTCTACGACGTCAAGTCGGGCGGCGTGAAGATGCTGGAGCGCGAGCTGAACGTCCTGTCGAAGGAGCTGACGACGATCTCGGCCCTCAAGGTGGCCCTCGAGCGGCGGGAGTCGGCGAAGGAAGGGATCGGCCACCTCCTCAACCGGGTGGACGAGGCCGAGCTGGTGACCCTGCTCGAGGACGACAAGATCACGCAGGAGATGTACGTCGAGAAGCTCAACGAGGCGCTCTCCACCGTGACGGAGGGAAGCCGCCACCTCTTCGAGGACCTCGGCAAGGAGGGCGACGAGGTCATGCAGGTGTGGCAGAAGATGGACGACGGCGAGATCGAGTCGTTCGAGGACGGCCTGAAGGCGGCGGACAGGGCGGTGCGGTCGAAGGAAAAACCGGAAGGCGAGGCGGAGACCGAATGAGGATGACGGCAGAAATGTCATCCGTCATCTGTCATCTGTAATCAGGCATGGAATTGGACTTACACGAGCCCATTAAGAAGGCGCTCTCGCGGGCCCGCCAGGCCTACGAGGCCGGGGACCATCCCCGGGCCGCCGCCAACTACGACAAAGCTGCGGCCCTGATGTCGCTCTACGCGGAGCAGGCCACGGGGCGCGAGGCCGAGGAGCGGCGAAAGGGCAAGGCGATCGAGTACCGCCAGATGGCACGGAGGCTCCGGAGCGGGGAAGTTTCCGAGCGCGCCCCGGCGCCCCCGGCGGACAACGGCTCCGACACGCCGGCCCCCGCGAGCCCCAGCGGCGCGACCCCCGAGATCAAGGCGATTGTTTCCAACCTGATGGCGAACGCGAGCGTCACCTGGGACGACATCGGGGGGCTCGACGACACGAAGGACGAGATCAAGTTCGCGCTCGGGATGACCCTCGCGAAGCCGCCGGAGCACGTCCACATCGCCGCGTGGACCAAGATCCTCTTCTACGGGCCTCCGGGCACGGGCAAGACGCTCCTCGCGGCGGCGACTTCCAACGCGATCCGGTCGACCGAGGACGTCCCGAGCGTCTTCTACAACGTGAAGATCGCGAGCGTCCTTTCGAAGTATTTCGGCGAGAGCTCCAAGATCATCGGCGAGCTCTACGGGACGGCGCGCGACACCTCGCCGAGCGTCGTCTTCCTCGACGAGTTCGAGTCGCTCTGCGGCAAGCGGGACGCCTCGGACACGGGCGCGGAGCGGCGGATCCTCTCGACCCTCCTCTCCGAGCTCGACGGCATGGACCAGAAGGGGCGCACGGCCATCTACGTCCTGACGATCGCCGCGACGAACCGGCCGTGGGACCTCGACCCCGCGGTGCTCTCGCGGTTCGAGAAGAAGATCCTGATTCCCTTGCCCGACGCCGTCACCCGCGAGAGAATCCTGAAGATCCATCTCGAGAAGAAGGGCTACCGGACGCCCGTCGCCGGGGGCGACCTCGCGGAGATGACCGCGGGTTACAGCGGCCGCGAGATCGAGCGGTTCTGCAAAGAAGTGACGACCGGCATGATTGAGGAAATGAACCGCGAAATTCCGGGTCTAATAGACAAGGGCCTCGATCGCGTGAAACAGTACCGCCTGAAGGTGCGGGAGCTGACGCGGACCGACTTCGAGGTCGCGGCGCGGCTCATCCACGCCCAGACGACGCCCGAGGAGATGGCGAAGTTCGTGCGGTGGAAAGAATCGACAAAAGAAGAGTAATCATGAAGGCGGCGGTTCGACATCAGGAAAGCGGGGCCTATGAGTTCCGGGGCCACTGCATCCATAATGACCAGCCCGCTCCGACCCGGAATTTCAGCCTGAGCGGGCTGTTGGGCGCGATCCTGTGGATCGCCATCTGGACCATCGCCATCATGGCGGTCGTGTCCGATGACCTGCGGAGCCGGCATCGCGCGGCCGGGTACTGGAACTCCAGGAACCAAGGGACCCTGTCCGATGGCGGACGGCCCCTGCGAACGATCTCAGGGTACCCGGCTCATCGCGTTGAATGGCCTGAGCGATAAGATCACGAGGAGGTAATATGGCGCTTTCGACATGTCGGGATTGCGGTCGCGAGGTTTCGACCCGCGCCCACCACTGCGTGCACTGCGGCCGGCCCTGGCCGAGCGGCAACTGCTGCTCGCCCATCGTGACGGGCCTGCTCGTCGGCGTCGTGGCCCTCACGGCCGTCGGCGGGGCGATCTTCGTGAGGCACAAGTGCCGCCAGGCCCGGGAATGCCGCCTCGAGCAGACGGAGCGCGGGTCCGACCGCACCCGGGTCGAATCGGTCCGGCACGCGGAAGACGCTCCGCAGCCGGCCCCGGCGCCCGCGGACCGCAAGTAGGAGCCGGGCATGGGCCTGTTCAAGTCCCGCAGCGACCGGAAGATCGAGCGCGACATCGAGATCCGCAAGGGCGTCGCGTCCCTGCGGCGCAACATCCGCGACCTCGGCAAGCACGAGTTCTCCTACATCGACAAGGCGAAGCGGGCGAAGAAGATCGGGGACAAGGACCAGCTCGTCTTCCTCAAGCGGATGCTCAAGAAGACCGCCGCGCAGAAACGGATGCGCGAGCGCCAGCTGCTCTCGATCGAGACCGCCGTGCAGATCAAGACCCAGGCGGAGAGCGACGCCGATTTCGCCCGCTCGATGAGCGCCGTCGCGAAGTCCATCTCCGAGGTCTACGGCGCCACCGACTTCGTGAAGACCCAGAAGAACTTCGAGAAGGCGATGATGCAGGCCGAGACGCTCCAGCAGCAGATGGACGTCTTCCTCGAGATGTCCTCCGAGCACGTCATGTCGGGCGAGGTCGAGGGCGAGAACGAGGTCATCTCCGACGCCGAGATCGACCGCATGCTCGACGAGGAGGTCGTCCACGAGGAGGAGAAGGGCGTGGACTCCGAAATCGAAAAAGGACTGAAAGACATCCAGGACGAATTGGACAAGGAAGGGAAGTAAGCGGTCTACCCGCGATTCTCGCTTCTTGATTCTGGATTCTCGGAGCTCCAAGAATCCAGAATCAAGAATCCAGAATCGGCCACGACCTCAAAGCGAGGACGAAACATGAACCTGCCCCCGGCCGCCCCGCCCCCGCCGATGTCCGGCTACCCGCCGGCGCCGATGGCCGCTCCCCCGCCGCCGCCTCCCAAGAAGTCGAGCGCGCTGAAGTGGATCCTCATCGGGTGCGGCACCTTCGCCTTCCTGGGCATTCTCTCGTGCGGCGGGTGCTTCCTCGTCGGATACCTCGTGATCAAGTCCGCGATCAACCAGGCCGTGGCCAAGGTGAAGCCGATCATCGCCTCCAACGAGACGGTGAAGTCGGAAATCGGGGAGCTCCGGAACGTCACGCCGCGGTTCGACTTCCGGTCCGAAAAACGGCACGGGAGGGAGACGATCTACTGCACCCTCGACGTGGAGGGGGACAAGGGCAAGGGCACCGTCGAGGTCAAGCTGTACGACCACGACAAGCGCAAGAATGAAGCCTACGTGACCCTGGTCTTCATCAACGAGGCCGGGAACAAGCGGACCCCCATCGGGACCTGGAGGCTCTACGACGACGGGAAGGGCAATGCCGGCTTCACGCCGGTGGACATGCCGCCGCCCGACGATCCGCCCCACGGCTCCGAAGATTGACGGATGCCCAAGCACTTTCTGCTCGAGTCGTTCGAGAAGCACAAGAACCTCGGCATCCGCTGCTTCGACGCCGGCGACCTGCGCGAGGCGAAGTATCATTTCCTGAAGGCGGCCGAGTACCTCCTCGAACTGGCGCGCCAGTCGGACCCCGACCTGCGCAAGGTCCGCACGCGGCAGGCCGCGAAGCTCATCGAGCTCGCCAAGAATCTCAAGCAGAGGCGGCGGGCCGTGCGCGAAAAGGCGGCGGCCCGCGCGGCCGGCGGCGGCGCGAAGGACGACGAGGCGGGCGAAGTCCCCGAGGACTGGCTCGTCGCCGAGCGGCCGAAGATCCGCTTCGGCGACATCGCTGGCCTCGAGGACGTGAAGGAGCAGATCCGCGTCAAGATGATCTACCCCTTCACCCACGTGGAGCAGGCGAAGAAATATCGCATCCGGACCGGGGGCGGCATCCTCCTCTTCGGGCCTCCGGGGACGGGCAAGACGATGATCGCCAAGGCCGTCGCGGGCGAGCTCGACGCGACCTTCTTCGCGATCGCGCCGAGCGAGATCCTCAACAAGTGGGTCGGGGAGAGCGAGAAGAACATCCGGAAGCTCTTCGACGCGGCCCGCCGGTGCGCGCGCGCCGTCATCTTCATCGACGAGGTCGAGGCGCTCACCCCGCCCCGCCGCGACGGCGAGAGCGGCGGCGTCATGCAGCGCGTCGTGCCCCAGATCCTCAACGAGCTCGACGGCTTCGACCGCAAGGAGGGCCAGAACCTCCTCTTCATGGGCGCCACGAACGAGCCGTGGAACATCGACACGGCCATGCTCCGGCCGGGGCGCCTCGACGAGAAGATCTACGTCGGCCTCCCCGAAGCTCCGGCGCGCCGGAAGATCCTCGAGATGAACCTGGGCGACGTGCCCCTCGATGGCGACGTCGACCTCGACCGGATCACCTCCCGGCTCGAGGGCTACAGCGGCGCCGACATCGCCTACCTCTGCCGCAAGGTCGCGGAGGAGACGTTCCTCGATTCGGTCGAGAAGAAGATCGACCGCCAGATCGGCGCGGGCGATTTCGACCGGGTCCTGCTCAAGCTCAAGCCGTCGGTAGCCCGGGTCGACCTCGACCGATTCAAGAAATTCAAGGCGGGCGGGGTTTGAATCGGTCCTGGAAGATCCAGGTCGCGATTTTCGCGGCGATGGCGGCCACGGCCGTCATCCTCCTCCTCAACTATCTGGAAGTCGACCGATACCCGAAGGGGCTCGACTCCCCGCCGGGGCCGCGCAACGCCGAGGTGCCGATCTGGTTGCCGCGGCTGATGCTCCATGGATGCGTTTATTGCGAGACCTGCCCCCACCGGTTCGTGCTCTCCGAATGCCGGCTCTCGGTCACCGTGACCGACCACGACGGCTGGTACCGGCTCTTCTGGGCGGGCGACGACACGTACGTTTACGATGACCCGGCTCAAGTTGTCGCCGCTCTGCAGAACACCACGGCGGAGGTGACGGACTCGATCTGGACGATCCGCGGAAGGTACGTGCCCGTGGAGGCCACCGACCCTCACCCCTGCCCCGCCGCCGCGGGCGAGGTCGAACTCCGCTACCGGCTCCGGCACGGGGCCTTCCCGGGATTCGGCCGGCCCGCGGTCGACCCGAGCGGAACCCTGGCCGTCGCCCGCGCCTTCTACTGGGTCCAGCGAAAATCCCCGAACGACCGCGCGGGGGATTTGTGGTGGGAGTTGGAGAATCCCGACTCGTTCGCCGGGACGCGCAAGGCGCTGTGCCCGTGCGGACGTTGAAGCGCAGGTGTCAGTCTGTCGTTATCATGATTGCATGCTCGTATCCCTCATCGCCCTCTTGATCCTGCAGCAGACTCCTCCCGCCAAGAAGCCAGTTCCGCTGCCGGGTTCGTACGCCCATCCCTTCCACGCCTACAAGATCCTGCTCCCGCCCCAGTGGGTCCGGGGAAAGAACCAGGGCCAGGCGCACGCCAGTTTCTACGCCCCGAAGCTCGAGGCCTACATTCCCCGCGTCGACCTCCACGTCCAGAAGCCCGTCAAGGAATTCGGCGCGTACATGGCGGAGTGGCGGAGTTCCTTCCGGAAGTCCCTTCCCGACGCGGCCTTCACCACCGACGAGGTGACGAGCGTCCGCGGCCGGACCGCGCAATTCCTCGAAGTCACCTTCACGGACGGCGGCATTCCCATGAAATCGATGTGGATGGCCGTCGGGCGTGACGACCGCCTCTACCTCCTCGGCTGGGCCTGCACGGCCGCGTTCTACGACCGCTTCGCGCGGACGGTCGAGGCGATGTTCCGGTCGCTCCGCATCTACGCCGAGCCCGAGGTCCCGATCGAGACGAAAAAAACCTACGACCGGACGTACGGCGAGGCCGAGAGTCTCTACCGGGCGCAGAATTACGCGGAGGCGGCGGACAAGTTCCGCGAGTGCGCGGTGATGCTGCCGGAATATCCCGAGATCCACGCCACGGTGGGGACGGCCCTGATGCGGCAGCGCGACTATGCCGGCGCAGAGGCCGCGTTCCGCCGCGCGATGGAGCTCGATCCCGAGGACGCGTCGCACTTCTACAACTACGGCTCGACGCTTCTGCAGCAGGGGAAGCTGGATCCCGCGATCGAGGCCCTGCGGAAGGCCGCGCAGGCGGAGCCGTGGATGGAGCCGGCGTGGACCAACCTCGGCGCGGCGCTCCTCGCGAAGAAGGACAGGAAGGCCGCCGTCGAGGTCCTCGAGAAGGCGATCGCGGCCGATCCCGAATCGGCCGCCGCGCACTACAATCTCGGCTGCGCCTACGAGGTGACGGGAAAGAGCGAGAAGGCGGTCGCCCAGTTCCGCGAGACGCTCATCATCGACCCCAAGCACGAGGGCGCGCGCGAGGGCCTGAAACGGTTCAAGTGAACTGTCGTATTTATCTGACAATGAGTGCCAGATAAATGCGACAGGGGCGCGAAACCCCGACTCGTTGCCGAAACGTCGCGGGGTTGCTACCCTTTCCCACTCATGATTGAACTCGACCCATTCGACTCGCTTCGCCCCTCGATTTCGCTCGGGGCCAGCTCGCTCAGGGCAGGCACGGCTTGACGGAGTGAACCTTGGTAGATCTCGACACGATAGTCTCTCTAAGCAAGCGGCGGGGCTTCATTTTCCAGTCGAGCGAGATCTACGGCGGCCTCGGCTCGGCGTGGGATTACGGCCCGCTCGGCGTGGAGATGAAGCGGAACGTCAAGAACCTGTGGTGGCGCGACAACGTCCACCGCCGCGACGACATGGTCGGTCTCGACGCCGCCATCACGATGCACCCCAAGGTCTGGGAGGCGAGCGGCCACGCCGCGAACTTCGCCGACCCGTTCACCGGGTGCAAAGACTGCGGCCGCTACTTTCGCGCCGACCAGGTCGCCGAGGCGCTGAAAACCAGCAAGTGGGTCCAGGCGGTCCGCAAACTGCTCGAGGGCCCCGCGGGCCAGAAGGACCCGGAGAAGGCCCTCATGAATTGGGCGCAGAATGACGGCCGCAAACTGGCCGCGAACCATCCCGGCGTGAAGGACTCGTCCAAGGCCGGAACGCTGAAATCGCCCGGCCCCACCGTCTGCCCGGCCTGCGGCGGAAACCTCTCCGACCCCAAGCCCGCGAACCTGATGCTCAAGACGACCCTCGGCCCCGTGGAAGCGACGGGCATCACCGTCTTCCTGCGGCCCGAGACGGCGCAGGGCATCTTCGTGAACTTCGACAACATCCTCCAGTCCACGCGCAAGAAACTCCCCTTCGGCGTCGCGCAAGTCGGCAAGAGCTTCCGCAACGAGATCACCCCCGGCAACTTCACGTTCCGGACACGCGAGTTCGAGCAGATGGAGATCGAGTACTTCTGCCGCCCGGGCGACGACGAGAAGATCCACCAGGAATGGATCGACTCCCGCCACGCCTGGTACCTGAAGTACGGGATCCGCAAGGAGAACCTCCGGCTCCGCGAGCACGGCAGGGGCGAGCTCGCCCACTACGCGAAGCGGTGCGTCGACGTCGAATACAACTTCCCCATGGGCTGGAGCGAGCTCGAGGGCATCGCCAACCGCGCCGACTACGACCTCAAGCAGCACTCGAAATTCAGCGGCAAGCAGCTCACGTACTTCGACGAGGAGACCAAGGAGCACATCACGCCCTTCACGGTGGAGCCCGCGGCGGGCGCCGATCGCGCCATGCTCGCGTTCCTGATCGACGCGTATCACGAGGAGGAGGTGAAGGGCGAGAAGCGCGTCGTCCTCCGGCTCCATCCCGAGCTCGCCCCGACCAAGATCGCCGTGCTCCCCCTGCTCAAGAAGCGGGAGGAGGTCGTGAAGACGGCGCGGGCGATCTGCGACGAGCTGCGGAAAACGTGGGTCAGCGTTTACGACGACACGGCGGCGATCGGCAAGCTCTACCGGCGGCAGGACGAGGTGGGCACGCCCTATTGCGTCACGGTCGACGTAAAGACAGTCGGCGACCCGGAGAAGAACGAAGCGGCCGACCACAAAGTCACGGTGCGCGACCGCGACACCATGCACCAGATTCGCATACCGATCGCCGAACTCCCGGCCGTCATGGGCAACCTCATGGCGGGCCGCTGGGCGAATGAGGCGGCGCGCTTCCCGGCGGCCGGTACCCCCGCGCCCTGACGAGCACGAACGTCTCGGGCTTCGTTCCGAGCCGGGCCACCGTCACTTCAACCGGTTCCTCAAGGACGTCGAAACACTTCCGGGCGAGATCCATCCCCTCCGGATACTTGGACTTCGGGTGCAGGATCACCGCGGTCTGCCCGACGTGCTCCGCCCCGCGCCACCAGTCGGGGAACGATTTCCCTCCGGCGCCGATCGCCGTGAAGTCGACGGCGGTCATCGGCCGAAGGTTGAAGGCGACCAGGCCGGCGTGATGATAGTCCTGCGTGATCACGAAGTCCGGTTTCAAGCGGGCCGCCGCCTCCGAAACCCGCTTCCACCCATCGAGGCCCGCGGGATTGGCGACGACAAGATAACCCGTGATGCCCACCGCCGCCGCGATCGACGCGGCGACGGTCCCGCCGATGAGCCACTTGCCCCACGGGCCGCCCCGCACGACCACCGCGGCCACAAGGAGGAAAATCGTCGCCACACCAGGAATGGTCCAGTGACCTCGAACCGTCCGGACGGCCGTCAGGGAGCTGAAGAGCAGGATCACCAGCATGCCCACGCTCGCCGTCAGGCGGTCGGGCCATCGCGCCGAGCGCCACTTCCACAGGGTCCACAATCCGGAGCCGAGCGCCCACAGCGCGACGAACGGAGTCAGGATCGCGAGCTGGCGATTCACGTAGATCCGCACGTTGTTGACGGCGAAGCCCTCGGTATCCTCCATCCGCCCGAGGCCCTGGTACAGGAACGACCGCCACTCGTGCTGGGCATTCCAGACGATCGCCGGGCCGAAAATGAGAAGCGCGAGGATGCCGGCCAGATACGGTTCCTTCCGCTTCAGCCAACCCCGCTGGTCGGGACTGAAAAGGAAAAAGAGCAGGAGGCCGATGGGCAGGAGCGCCGCGGTGTACTTGGAGGACATCGCGAGTCCGAGAAAAGCGCCCGCGACGTACCACCACGAGGAGCGACCGCCCGACAGCACGTGCGCCACCGCCCACAGCGTCCCCATCCAGCCCAGGAGGAGCGGCGCGTCGGGAGTCGCCATCGTTCCGAACTTGAGCGTTCCGAAGACGATCCCGAAGAGGAGCGCCGCCAGCCGACCCTCCCGTTCCCCGTACATCCGCCTTCCCGCGAGATAGGTGAGCCAGATCGCGAGGCTGCTCGTCACGAGCGTGATCATGCGGACGCCGAGGGCCGATTGTCCGAAGATCGCGGTCGAGAGCCAGATCAGCCATCCGATCATCCCGGGATGGTCGTAATAACCCAGCGCGGGGTGCTGCGCGTAGAGCCAGTGATAGGCCTCGATGGAGTCGAGCTCCGCCTTGCCGGCGACGATCACCTTGAGAACGAAGAGGACTCCGATGAACGAGGCGATTTGCGCGGCCGGACGGACCGCGTAGAGGCGCGCGAGCTGCTTCAGGTAGTCGATCGTCGTCCCCAGCGCGACCTTGCTCTCGCCGGCGTGACGGGGAGCGAAGGAGATCGGGATTTCGACGACGCGCGCCGGGCGCGTCCGGGCCAGGATCTCGAGGAGGATCTTGTATCCGCGTACTTTCAGCGCCGCTCCATCGAGGAGCGACCGACGCAAGGCGAAGAAGCCCGCCATCGGATCGCGCGCGCCCGTGAGTCCGCGAGCCAGGAAGGTCGCGCCGCGCGAAAGAAACCGGCGCACCGGCGACCACCCCTCGGTCCCGCCGCCGGGGACGTATCGGCTCCCGATCGCGATGTCGGCGCCGCCGGCGATGGCGTCGGCGAGCTTCGGGACGATCTCCGGGGGATGGCTCAGGTCGGCGTCCATCACCACGGCGTTCGGGGCGTCCGTGGAGGCGAGGCCCTTGAGGACCGCGGTCGCGAGTCCGCGCTCCCCCTTGCGGACGATCACCCGCACCGGATGTTTCGCCGCCAGTTTCTCGATTTCGGCGACCGTGGCGTCCGTGGAATCGTCGTCGACGAAAAGGATCTCCCAGTCCCCCCGCGGTCCGAAGGCGGCCGCGAGGCGGGAGACAAGCGGTTCGATGTTGCCGGCTTCGTTGAGGGTGGGGACGACCACCGTGACAGCGGGCATCCGTGGATGATAGCATCCACCCATGCTCCCGCACTTCGATGTCCTGGTCGTCGGCGCCGGCCACGCCGGGCTCGAGGCGGCGCTCGCGGCCTCCCGCATGGGACTGGAAACGGGCGTCCTCACGCTGGGCGTCGAGTCGATCGGCCGCATGTCGTGCAATCCCGCCATCGGGGGCCTCGCCAAGGGCCAGATGGTGCGGGAAATCGACGCGCTCGGCGGCGAGATGGCGAAGGCCACCGACGCGACCGCGATCCAGTTCCGGATGCTCAACACGCGCAAGGGCCCCGCCGTGCGATCGCCGCGCGCCCAATGCGACAAGAACGCCTACGCGGCGTACATGCGCGAACTCCTCCTCCGCGCGCCGCGCGTCACGGTCGTCGAGGACACGATCGAGGATTTCCAGGTTTCGGGAGACCGGATCCGCGGCGTGACCGGGCGGTCCGGCGTCTTCTACGAGGCGCGCGCCGTCGTGGTGGCCACCGGGACCTTCCTCAAGGCGATCCAGCATTGCGGCGAGGTGAAACGGACGGGCGGCCGCATCCATGAACCCTCGGCGGACCGGCTGAGCGACAGCCTGCGGGCGCTGGGATTCGAAATCGGCCGGCTCAAGACGGGCACGCCGCCGCGCCTGGCCCGGGGATCGATCGACTACTCGAAGGTGGAGATCCAGCCGGGGGATCCCGACCCCGTCCCCTTCTCCCACTTCACGGAACGCCTCACGCGGCCCCAGCTCGTCTGCTGGATCACGTTCACGAACGAGCGGACGCACGAGATCATCCGGGCGAACATCCATCGGGCGCCCATGTACTCCGGCCAGATCCGGTCGGTCGGCCCGCGCTACTGCCCCTCCGTCGAGGACAAGGTCATGCGCTTCCCGGACCGGGAACGCCACCAGATCTTTCTCGAGCCCGAGGGGCCGGATGTCGAAGAGATTTACGTGAACGGCATCTCGACGAGCACCCCTCCCGACGTCCAGGACGCGTTCGTGCACACCATTCCCGGGCTCGAGAACGCCCGCTTCCTCCGATACGGCTACGCCGTCGAATACGACTACGCCCCGCCCCACCAACTCCGGGCGACGCTCGAGACGCGGCGGGTCGAGGGCCTCTACTTCGCGGGACAGATCAACGGGACCTCGGGGTACGAGGAGGCGGCGGGACAGGGGATCGTCGCGGGCATCAACGCGGCCCTGAAAATCCAGGGCCGGCCTCCCTTCGTCCTGCGGCGCGACGAGGCCTACATCGGCGTCCTGATCGACGACCTCATCCGCCTGGAGCACCGCGAGCCCTATCGGATGTTCACGTCGCGCGCGGAATACCGGCTCCTGCTCCGTTCCGACAACGCGGATCGCCGGCTCATGGGCCACGGCCACAAGTTCGGGCTCATCCCCGACGACGCCAAGCGCAAGCTCGACGCCAAGGAGGAGCGGATCGCCGAGACGCGACGCGGGCTCCGCCGCGCGCGCCGGGGTCCCGACTCGCTCGAGGAACTCCTCCGCCGCCCCGAGGTCGGGATCGGGACGCTGGGGCTCGACGAGCCGCCGGAAGTCCTGGAGCAGGTGGAGCTCGAGGTGAAGTACGAGGGCTACATCCGCCGGCAGGTCCGGGACGTCGAGCGTTTCCGCGCGATGGAGGACCGCATGATTCCGGAGGGCTTCGATTTCTCCCGGCTTCGCCACCTCCGCGCCGAGGCGCGCGAGAAGCTCGTGCGCGTCCGGCCCGCCTCGCTGGGACAGGCCTCGCGGATCGCCGGGGTCACGCCCTCCGATCTCCAGATCCTGAGCGTCCACCTCCGATGAAGGAGCGCTCCGTCCTCTTCCTGGCCTCGGGCCGGCAGGCTCCCTCGAGCCGCTTCCGGGTGCTGCAGTACCTCGACCTCCTGCGCGCGGACGGCTGGACCGCCACCTTCGCGCCCTGCGTGCCCGACAAGTTCGCGAGCCACCGCGAGTGGCCCGGCGGCTTCCTCGCGGACGGCATCCTGACCGGCGCCAAGGTGCTTTCCCGGCTGTGGAGCGCCCTGAAGGCGCCGGCGCACGAGATCGTGTACATCGAGCGCGAGCTCATCCCATACGTCTGCCCCGAGCCCGAGCAGTTCGTGCGATGCCTCAATCCGACGATCGTCTTCGATTTCGACGACGCGGTTTATCTCAACTACCCGGCCGAGAACAATCCGATACCGAAAGTGCTCGGGATGGCGGAGGCGGTGATCGCGGGAAACGAGATCCTGGGGACGTGGGCGATCAGCCACACCGATCGCGTGTGGGTCCTTCCGACCCCCATCGACACCGAGCGGTATGCGATGCGCGCTTCCGGCGGCGACGGAACGCTCCTCGTGTGGACCGGCTCGTCGAGCAATCTCAAGTACCTCGCGTCGATCGCCCCGGCCCTCGCGGCCACGAAGAAGCGCCACCCCGGACTCGTGCTCCGCGTCATCTGCGACCGGCCGCCGTCCGCCGACCTCGGGGTTCCCGTCGAGTTCGTCCCGTGGTCGGAGGAAATCGAGGTCGACGCGGTGCGTACCGCGGACATCGGCCTCATGCCCCTGGACAACGACGAGTGGTGCCTCGGCAAGTGCGGTTACAAGCTGCTCCAGTACATGTCGTGCGGCCTCGCCTCCGTTGCCTCGCCGTGGGGCATCATCAGCGACATGCTCGACGCCGGCCGGTGCGGCCTCCCCGCGCAGGACCTCGAAGAGTGGGCGGACAATCTCGACCTCCTCATCAGTCAGCCCGAGCTGCGCGAGACGATCGGCGCCTCGGCGCGCGATCACGCCGAGCGGATCTACTCCCGCCGGGTCCTCTACCCCCGCTGGCGCGAGATGCTCGAGACTGTCCGCGAATCGCGAACCGGTGCGCGGGGCTGATCCGGCGATTCTTGATTCTTGATTCTCGATGCCCTGCGCCGGCCCCATTCAATCCAGAATCCAGAATCGAGAATTCAGGATCTCCAGTAGAATGACTCCGTGCGGATTCTCGCTGCGCTGGTCTTGACCTTCATCAGCGGCTGCACCGCCGGCCCCCGCCTGCCCCAGTACATGAAGGAGGCGGAACGCGGGGAGGAGGGCACGCGCCGGGCGCTGGAGCTGATCCGGGGGGAGCTGGGGCCCGAATTCGAGACCCGCGTCGTCGACGACGTCTTCTTCCTGGCCTCGAACGGCGGCACGACCGCGGTGGAAGCGGCCGAGGAGACCATCCGGCGGATGACGGGCCACCTCTACGCGACCTATTTCTCGCGCCGGCCCACCCGGCCGATCCGCATCTACTGCTTCCGCAACCCCGACAGCTACGCGGAGTACGTGCGTAGCGCCTACGGCCGCTCCCCGACGACCCCCTACGGCTTCTACATGGCCTCGGAGCGCAAGATGGCCCTGAATCTCGGCACGGGCTTGGGGACGCTGCAGCACGAGCTGGTCCATCCGCTGATCGGCGAGGATTTTCCCGGCGTCCCGGCATGGTTCAACGAGGGGTTCGCCTCCCTCTTCGAACACGCCGCGCGCAAGGAGGACGGACAGCTCCAGGGCCTGGTCAACTGGCGCCTCTGGGATTTGAAGCGGGCGTTCCAGGAGAGGCGCGAAGTCCGGCTGGCGACGCTCATGGAGACGAACACGGACGAGTTTTACGGCGACGAGCGGGGCGTCCACTATGCGACGGCCCGTTACTTCTGCATCTATCTCCAGCGCCAGAACCTCCTCGTCCGCTATTACCAGGAATTCCGCGCCACGGTGAATGCCGACCCGACCGGGAAGGCGGCGCTGGAGCGGGTGACGCGGAAATCCCTGGCGGATTTCGAGAAGGAGTGGCGAACCTGGGTAACCGACCTTCGTTAGGGGCCAGGGGTAAATGACAGACTTAAGACCTCAGACTTCGGATTTCGGAGAGTTGTCAGGACTGATTACTTCTGAAGTCTGAAGTCGGATGTCTGAGAACTACTTTTTTACCCAGATCGGATTCGACAGGATCCACGTCAGGTTGTCCCGCATCGCCTCCACGCGGTAAACCCCCGGCTCGCCGATGTCGAGGAGCACTTCATTGTTCTCTTCCTCGTGGATCGACTCGCCGTTGAGGAAGACGTTGATGAGCGCCTCCTCGGGGAGGGTGACCGCGAGCTCCGTCCTCTCTGCACCGAGCGTGATCTCCTCGCCCATGAGGGCGGTGGTCTCGCCGTTCTCGATCTCGAAGGTGAACTCGGTGGGATCGTCCCAGTAGTCGAACGAGACGTAGAGGTTCCCGGCCTTGACCGCGCCCAGGATCTGGCGCTTGGCCTTCCCGGCGTCCTTGTCGAGCGGCTCCTTCAGCAGGACGTGGTTGGTGATCGTCTTGAAGGCCACTTCGTACGGGAAGACGGTCAGCGTCTGGCCGTTGTATTCCTTCTTCAGCGCGTGGTTGTCGATCTCGCCGATCCCCACCACCTTGTGCTTGCGGCAGAGCTCGTCCCAGCGGGCGATCGTCTCGTTGCGCGGTCCCGTGAGGGCCGTCGCGAAATCGGTGTAGACCTCCATGGTCGCGTCGTCGCGGTCGAGCTGCGACTGCCAGTCGGTCATGAGGTCCCAGAGGCCGAATCCGGTGTAGCCCGAGACGTTCCAGTCCTCCCACTTGTAGGAGGGGATTTCGAAGCGGCGCGTGCCGACGTGGTCGGGATGGGCGATGAAGCCGAACCAGCCCTGGCGGGCGATCTCGTCGATCACCTCCTGCGGCTTCATCAGCTTGATGCGGTCGGCGTTCTTGAGCTTCTCGTCGCCGAAGACGATGTAGTGGTTGGTCGGAGGGGTGATCTCGGTCCCGATGATGAGGAGCGTGCTGCCGTGCCACTTCTCGTGGCCGTCGTCGCGCGGCTTCATCGTGTCGTGGTCGGTCATCATGACGAAGTCGAGGCCCGCCTCGTTGGCGGCCTTCATGACGTCCTCGACGGAGCCGGTCCCGTCGGAGTAGTCGGTGTGACAGTGGATGGCGCCGCGGTAGTCGTAATTGGTCATGGGGGCCGTCGATTCCTTGAAAGGCGACGTATCTTACTGAGCTGACTCACCACGGTCAAAGTCTATGTGGCAAATTTGGCAGACTTCAGACATCGGACTTCGGACTTCAGAAAAAGGTGTCAGAAATCAGTTGTTAGTGACCGGTTGGCTGCGGCCCAAGGGCCTTTCCGGGCACAACGAGGGGAATGCAGGATTACCATAAGCTGGTCGTGTGGCAACGAGCCTCGGAGCTGACAAAGCTGGTTTTCACGTCCACGACTGAATTCCCGCGCTTCTTCGATGGAAATCTGGCGGCCCAGTTGAGAAGGTCGGTGGTCTCGATCGCCTTGAACATTTCCGAGGGTTGCGGTCGAAAGGGAGGCGCTGATTTCCTGAGATTCCTCCAAAACGCCATGGGATCCGCCACCGAGGTTGAGTGCTCCCTCGAATTGTCCCGAAACCTCGGCTACCTGGATGCTCCGTCGAGTTCCAAGCTGCTCGGTCATGTTGTCGAGGTCAAGCGTATGCTGACCGGTCTGATGAAGTCCCTCGGCTGGAAGTCAGGAGCCAAAAACTGATTTCTGATTGCTGATTGCTGACTACTGACGTCTGTCGACGTCTTCCTGAAGTCTGAAGTCCGAAGTCTGATGTCTGTCCATCACCCAAAAAACGTTTCTGCGTCTTCGTACAGCTCCATGTCGAGGTACCGCTTCTGGTGGCCCGGAGGCGGCAGCGGGACGTCGACGATCTTCGTGCCGGACAACGCCACCATACGGCCGAATTTCCGCTCGCGGGCCAGCTCCACGGCGGCCAGGCCGAACCGCGTCCCCAGGAGCCGGTCGAAGGCGCTCGGGGAGCCGCCGCGCTGGACGTGGCCCAGGATCGTGACCCGTGTCTCGACCCCCATCGCCTTGCCGATCTCCTCGGCGATCACCTGGCCCACGCCGCCGAGGCGCGAGTGGCCGAACTCGTCCACGCCCCCCGCCTGCGCCACGAGACGTCCGCCCTTGGCGGTCGCCCCCTCGGCAACTACCACGATGCTGAACTGGCGCCCGCGCTCGTGCCGGCGGCGTAGGTTGGCGCAAACTTCGGCGATGTCGTACGGCCGCTCGGGGACGATGACGTAGTCCGCGCCCCCCGCGATCCCCGCGACGGTCGCGATCCACCCGCTGTCGCGGCCCATCACCTCCACCACCATGATCCGGTGGTGCGATTCCGCCGTCGAGTGGAGCCGGTCGATCGCCTCCATGACGACGTTCACGGCGGTGTCGAAGCCGAAGGTGCAGTCCGTGCCCGCGAGGTCGTTGTCGATCGTCTTCGGAACCCCCACGATGGGCATCCCCAGGCGGTGGAATTGTTCCGCCACGCCGAGGGTGTCCTCGCCCCCCACCGCGATGAGGGCGTCGAGACCGTACTTCCGGAAGAAGTCCTGGCACTTCTGGACCCCCTCCTGCGACTTGAAGGGGTTCGTGCGCGAGGTGCCGAGGATCGTGCCGCCCTTGGGCAATATGCCCATAACGGAATATGCGGTCAGGGGCTCGACGTTCCCCTTGATGAGCCCCGCCCAGCCGTTGCGGATGCCGAGGACCTCGTCCCCGCCCAGGTCGGCCCGCTTCACCACGGCGCGGATCACGGCGTTGAGCCCGGGGCAGTCGCCGCCGCCCGTGAGCAACCCGATCTTCATGGTTCTCCCTCGATGTGGCCGGCGGATTATAGCGTCGTTCCCGCGAAAGGGCGGCCCGGCTCACACGAACTTCATGTCGTCGACGTGGAGCTCGACGCTCTCGCGCCCCAGCCATTCGTTGAGCACCGGGCGGAAGGCGAGCGACACGGTGTGCGCCGAGCCGAGGGCGTCGAACCAGTCCGCGCGGCCGAAGCCGACGGCGCGGATGCCGGGACCGTCCGGCTCCGCCACGTGGAACGAGAGATGGTCGTTCTTCTTCCCCATGAGGCGCGGCTGGCCCGCCACGCGCAGGTGGGAGGCGACGAACCGGGGCGGACGATTCCCCTCGCCGTGGGGCTCGAGTCGCTGCAGCTCCTTGACGAGCCCCTTGGTGACGTCGCCGAGGCGCACCTCCTCGTCCACCGCCAGCGCGGGCTCGGGAAGCTCCCCGCACCCGGCCTTCACCGCGTGCTCGTTGATCCGGATCCGGAATTCCTCCAGCTTGTCGCGCTTGACGCCCGCTCCGGCCGCCCTCGCGTGCCCTCCGCCGCTCACGATGAGGTCCCGCGCCGCCTCGATCGCCTCGTGGAGCCCGAATCCCTCGATCGACCGGCCCGAACCCTTCGCCATATCGCCGTCGATGGCGAGCACGAACGCGGGGCGCGCGTAGCGGTCCACGAGCCGCGCCGCGACGATCCCGACGACGCCCACGTGCCAGCGCTCGTCGGCGACCACGATGACCGGATCGCGATGCAGTTCCGGCCGGCGCTCGACCTGCTCCACCGCCTGCTCGAAGATCGCCTCCTCGATGTCCTTCCGCGCCCGGTTCGCCGACTCCAGCTGCTTCATCAGCTCCGCGATGCGCGCGGGATCCTCGGTCAGGAACAGGTCGACCGTCTGCTGCGCCGACCCGAGCCGCCCGAGCGCGTTCAGCCGCGGCGCGAGCTTGAAGCTGATGTCGAAGGTGTCGATCCGCTTCCCGCTGAGGCCGACCTTGTCGACGAGCGCCCGGAGGCCCGGGCAGGTGCATGACTCGAGCGCCTTCAGCCCGAACGCCACCAGGACGCGGTTCTCGTCCGTGAGGGGCGAGACGTCCGCGACGGTGCCGAGGGCCACGTACGCCATGGCGTCGACGATGAACCTGGCGTAGGACTCGTTCAGCCTCGAGGACCGCTCCAGCTTGTTGGCGAGCACCTGGGCCAGCTTGAAGGCGATCCCGACGGAGGAGATTCCCTTGAAGGGATAGTTGGCGTCGGCCTTGGGGTTGATCAGCGCCAGCGCGCCCGATTCGCGCGTCGGCGTCTCGTGGTGATCGACCACGATGACGTCGATCCCGCGGGCGCGGGCCAGCTCGATCTCCTCGTGGTCGTTCGTCCCGCAGTCGATCGTGACGAGGACCTTGGCGCCCGCGAGGGCGAAATCCTCGACCGCGGCGACGCTCAGCCCATAGCCCTCGGTCATCCGGTGAGGGATGCGGATGATCGGGTCGCGGCCCACGAGCCTCAGGTACCGGGCGAGCAGCGCCGTGCCGGTCGTCCCGTCCACGTCGTAATCGCCGAAGATCGCGATCTGCTCGTTCTCCCGGAGGGCCCGATGCAGGCGGTCGACCGCCGGGACCATCCCCGAGAAGCGCATCGGATCGATGAGATCGCCGAGCTGGGGCTGAAGGAATTTCCTCGCGACGGCGGGGTCGCGCACGCCGCGATTCACGAGGACCTGGGCCGTCACCGGGGAGATGCCGACCGCCCGGGCCATCACCCCGGCGAGGTGGCGATCCGACGGCGGGAAAACCCAGGCTCTGGCGGCCACCCCTGCCCTCCTTGAGTCACTCGGACAGCGCGCGCCGGACGAGATCCAGCGCGAAATGCGCGGCGCGTTCCTTGATCGCCATTCGGTCCCCGGGGAAGACGCCGCGCTCCGCCCGGGTCCGGCCCCGGTAGTGTACCGCGTGCCACGCGAGGCCGACCGGCTTCTTCTTCGAGCCGCCCGACGGGCCCGCGATCCCGGTCACGGCGACTCCCACGTCGGCTCCGGCGGTCCGCGCGGCCCCTTCGGCCATGGCGGCGGCCACCTCGGCGCTCACCGCGCCATGTCGCCGGATCGTCGGCGCCGGAACGCCGAGCCGCGAGATCTTCGACCGGTTCGAATAGCAGACGCACGCTTCAAGCAGCGCCGCGGAAATCCCGGCAACGTTGGTCAGCTTGTGGGAGATCAGCCCGCCCGTGCAGGATTCCGCGAGCGCGATCGTCTTCCCCCTTCGCAGGAGGAGATCACCCACGGTCTCCTCGAGCGATTTCGGTCCGACGAGGAACAATCCGAGCTTTCGACGCAGGGCCCGCACCATCGGGAGCGGAGAGCCCCGCTCGACCCGCAGCGTAATGTTCACGGTCCCGCCCGAGACGGTGAGTCCGTACGACGCGCCGGGGCGGCGCGCTACGACGTGTCTCACGATTTCGTCCACCGTCCCTTCGGGCATGCCGAAGACGCGGGCTTCCCAGAGCTTGAATCGCGGCTTTCCTCCGATGGCGGCGGCGAGCCGGGGAAGTACCTGCCTCTGAAGCATCGGGACCATTTCGCGGGGCGGCCCGGGGAGCGCGAAGAAGAAGCGCCCCGCCGACTCCACGACGAATCCCGGCGCCGAACCGTTCGGATTGGGGAGGATTCGCGCGCCGCGCGGAAGAAAAGCCTGGCGCCGGTTGATCGCGGCCATCGGAATCCGGAACCGGCGGAACCGCGACCGGATCGCGTTCCAGGCCGAGGGCCGGAAGACGAGCTCGCGCCCGTAGGCCTCCGCGGCCGCGCGCCGGGTGAAGTCGTCCTCCGTGGGACCCAGTCCGCCGGTGAGAATCACGATTTCCGCCCGGGCGGAAGCGAGCCGGATTTCCTCGACGAGTCGGTCGAGGTCGTCGGGAGCGGTGGCGTGGTAGGAGACTTCCAGCCCGATCGTTTCCAGGGCGCGCGCGATCGAGGCGAGGTTGGTGTCCGTCGAGCGGCCGCGCAGGAGCTCGGTGCCGGTGGAAAGCACGGCGACGCGGCCCGCCTTCGCCCCCCTCCGCGACGGACGGGGGGCTTCGGCGCGGTGGGGTTTCCTCATCGCGCCGGAGAACCGTTCCGGCCCGCGACGAGCGAGTTCGGCGACTTCCGGCCGGTCACGGAGATTACCCCCTTGAAGAGCGAGACGCGCACGGTGCCCGTCACGCGGTCGTTCACGCGGGCGAAGAAGGCGTCGAGACCCTCCCGGACCGGCTCGAACCAGTGGCCTTCGTAGACGAGGTCCGCGAATTTGTGGGAGAGCAACTCCTGGAAGTGGAGGACGTTGCGCTCCAGGGTGATCGATTCGAGCCCGCGGTGGGCGGCGTGGAGGACGGCCGCGGCGGGAGCCTCGTACAGCTCGCGGGTCTTAAGCCCCGTGATCCGGTTCTCCACGACGTCGAATCGCCCGACGGCGCACCGCCCGCCGATCTGGTTGAGCTTCCCGATCAGCTCCACCGGGCCCATCTCCTCGCTGTCGATCGACACCGGCCGTCCTTGGACGAAGCCGATCTCGACCGTGACGGGGCGGTTCGGGGCGCTCGCGGGGGGCACCGTCATCACGTACGTGTCCTTCGGGGGCTCCTCCCAGGTGCCGATCGCGCCGCGGAGCTGGATGTTGTTGCCCCAGAGATTCTGCTCGGAGTTCCACAGCGTCTGGCGCTCGCTCTCGAAGGGAATCCCGTGCTCCTTCGCGTACGCGAGGTCGTCGGCGGGAGAGGCGAGCCCCAGCTCCTCGAGCGGGGCCAGCACTTCAAGATCGGGGGCCAGCGCCCGGCTGCAGTTCCGCAGGCGGATGCGGTCGTTCCCGATCCCGCGCGAACCGTGCGCGATCGCTTCGCACCCCTCGAGCCGCGCGATCTCGACCAGCTCCTGCATGATGAGCGGCCGCGACAGCGCGGAAAAGAGGTAGTACCCCTGCTCGTAGACCGCTCCCGCCCGCAGCGACGGGAGGATGAAATCGCGGGCGAACTTCTCGCGGAGATCGGCGAGGTTGGCGGCCGAGGCGCCCATCTCGACGGCCCGCTCCGCCAGCGGCTCCAGGTACTCGGGTTGCCCCAGGTTCGCGGAGAAGGTGTAGACCTTCATCCCCTTCACCTGGCGCAGGTAGTGGATGCAGATGGTCGTGTCGAGACCGCCCGAGTAGGCAAGAGCGACCTTAGCCATGGGGCCCAGTGTACCGTTCGATTATGGATTTTGGATTGTGGATTGTGGATGACGGAAGACGGAAGCCAAGAGGCGGAATCAAGAATCAGGAATCAAGAATCAAGAATCAGGAATCCAGAATCTGCAATCCAGAATCGGCCCCGGGTCAGCGAGCACTTGTCTTGATGTTGATGATGTCGAAGTCGGCGAGCTTGTGGGCCTTCCCCTCGACGCGCTGCTTGCCGTGGGCCGCGGCGTCGTGGGCCGATTTGTGCGCGCGGAAGTCGGCGAACGGCACGACCTCGCAGTTGATGAAGCCCTTCTGGATGTCGGTGTGGATCTTTCCCGCGGCGTCCCAGGCCGTGCTCCCCTTCCGCAGCGCCCAGGCCGTCGTGTCCTTGTCCCCCAGGGTCAGGAAGGTCTGGAAGCCCATGCGGTCGTAGAGCGTCACGGCGAGACCCGGCAGGACGAGCGACGCGAGCCCGTAGTCCTTCATGAACGACGCGCGGTCCCCCTCCTCCATGGCGAGGAGCTCCGCCTCGAGCTTCAGGCAGACCGGGAGCGCATCGGTGGACGGCCGGGGCGGATCGGCCAGGTCGCCCTCCCCGATGTTCACCACGGGGATCATCGGCTTGCGCGAGAAGAACTGGAATCCCCGGAGCTTCTTGTCGTCCTCGGCCCCGAGCCCGGCGAAGGCGCCCGCGTCGCCGGCGAGGACCGCCTCGGCGAGGCGCTCGAGCACCGCCAGCTCCTTTTTCGACTCCTCCACCGTCGGCAGCGGCTTCTTCACCTCGGCTCGAAGTTTCTCGATCCGCTTCTGCATGATGTCGATGTCCGCGAGGAGGAACTCGCCCCGCACGGCCGCGAGCTGGTCCGCCGTCTGCTTCTTCCGGTCCCCCTCGAGATCGTACGCCTTCAGGACGACGACGAATCCGTCCGCCTCGCGGAACGTCGCGAAGACGCCCGGGTTGTCCGCCTTCCCCGGATCCTGGAGGGCGATGGGCGGGGTGTCGAGGAATTCGAGGGAGGGCGCGACGAGCTTTTTTTGCGGCCCGTTCTTCTCGTGGGCCTCGAGCAGGCGCGGGTCGAGCACCCGAACGGCGGCGCCCGCCGTCTTTCCCGCGTGGGCCGCGGCCCGGGCGTATTCCATTCCCGTGAGGGCGCAGAAGAGCGAGGTCTTTCCGGAGCCCTGGATTCCGACGAGCGCGACGCGGGCGGCGGGTCCTTTTTCTGCCATGGGGCCGCCACCATAGGGTCGCCCCGGGGCGCCGTCAAGGGGGGCAACCCCGCTCCCTGCGGCCGGCTCCCCGTTTCGCGTTGCGGAAGCGGCGAGCTTCCAGCACGAAGCTGTTCGAATTTCCGACTCGGAGCCGGGCCGGGGATCGTCAAGCCCTGGCCGGGCGTTGCCGGGGGCGGGCGACCAGGGCGCTGAGCAGGATGCCCAGGAGGTAGAGGAGGAGGAGCGGGACCGCGAGCAGGACCTGGCTGAGCCAGTCGGGCGAGGGCGTCAGGACCGCGGCCGCCACGAAGATGGCCACAATCGCGACGCGGATCCATCTCAGCCACGTCTTCGCGGTCGTGAGTCCGAGGACGCTCGTGAAAACCATGATGAGGGGCAGCTGGAAGATGATCCCGGTCACAACGGTCAGGGTCATCACCAGGTTCAGGTAGTCCGTGAGCGCGAACATCAGCACCGTGTGATTCGGGTCATTCGCCATCTGGCCCATGCCGTAGAGCCCATACGGAATGAGGATGTAGAAACCGAAGGCGCACCCTCCCGCGAAGAGCAGGAACGAGACGGGCGCGAATCGCGTCACGTACTTCCGTTCGTCCTTGTAGAGCCCGGCGCTCACGAACCTCCAGAGCTGGTAGGCGATGATGGGGGAGGAGACGAAGAGGGCCACGATGAAGGAGAGCTTCATGAGGGCCCAGACGGGTCCCGTGTAGCTCAGCTGCAGGAGCTTCGCCTGATCGTCCTTCACCCCCAGCAGTCTCATCGCCTGGAAATGGGGCTGGACGATGATCCCCAGGAGTTTCTCGTAGTAGACGGCCGCGGCCACGAAGGCGACTCCGAACGCGATGATCGACTTGATGAGGCGCCACCGGAGCTCTTCGAGGTGCTCCCCGAACGTCATCCGGACTTCGGTGGTTTCCGGAGGCGTGGGCTGCGTCGCGGTGGACATGAGCCAATTGTAGCTGTTAGCCGACAGC